>Ga0228710_1012600_pt1 | contig 10429 bp, 5 predicted proteins | sample MedpolnodulmetaG_FD_177995 | JGI IMG/M metagenome (GOLD analysis project Ga0228710, IMG submission 177995) | Root nodule microbial communities from Medicago polymorpha collected in Santa Monica, California, United States - pink nodules | ecosystem: Host-associated > Plants > Roots > Nodule... | reverse complement strand
AGAATAAAAATAAACGAATGGGGTTAGTTCCTAAATGTGAAAACAAAAAGAAACATAAAAATGGTTAGTACTAAATGGAAATAATAAACTAAATGAAAAATTAACTATGTTAGCATGACGAAAATAAATAAACTAAATGCAAACTAGACTCTGAATAAAAAATAAATTGACTCAACTAGGACTAAATATTTTTGGTATTTTTGAATTTTTTGATTTTTTTGGTATTTTTGAAAACTGAAAAAAAATAAAATGCGGAAAAATAAATGATTGAAAAATAAATGACTTGAAAAATAAAGATAGATAAAATAAAAATAAGTAATTTAATTGTTTTTTCGAAAATATCAATAATTCCCTGGCAACGGTGCCAAAAACTTGATGGCTGGATTAGTTGCAATTGACTAATGGCAAGTGTACCAATCGTTTACCAAGTAATAAAGTGATAAGTAGAGTATCGTATCCACAAGGATTGTCCTTTCGTCCAAATAATTCGCGTTACTTATTTTTATTTAAGTTGACGATATAAAAGTTAAGGAAGAATCTTGCAATTTTTATAAGTTTGCCACATAGAAAGTTTACCTGTTTTGGTTGCAGAAAAGTAAGCAGCGGTTAGGATTCTTCGAATCCCCTCTGTATATTCATTGTTGGATAATAAGTAAAATATATGTCGCGTTTATTTATCTTAGGTAGAGTATACAAGTGATGAGGCCGTTGGGATGTTTCTAATGAGGTAAGGCACCACCTGACCCAATGGGTTCTATCCACTGGGTACCTATTAGACTTTTCCCTCCGATGGCTAACTGCACCTGCTGATCACACGGTGATCCTTACGTGCAGGGTCTTGCTAATTCAAAGGTAATTGAAACATAGACTTAAATTAGCTTTCCAGTGTTTCCCAAGGTAATGAAGGCCAAAGTTCCCTTAGGTCTACCCATCTATGAATCTTAGGACACTCATAGCACACTCTCTACGTTTTCTTAGTAGTTCTACAAACGGGCAGCCCTAATCTACGTCTACCTTACTAAGGGTTTCAAGAGAATAGTTCTATTAGGATATAGCTCTAAGTCGGACAGTTAGGTGCTTGTTTCCCTAATTACTAATCAGTTAATTCCTAGGTTCGGTAATGCACCACACGACCCAACGGTTTCTAGCCACTCAGTAGCTACACCTAGGGTCAACAATTCTTATGGTATCTTTGGCTAATTAATAATCACTTACTTCCTAGACAGATAGTTATCAGTAAAGGGATATAAATATCAAGATATAAGCATCCAGTTAGTGATAGCAATATTAGGCTCTATCACAACCTAAGTACCTAATCTAGAGTTGCACCTCTCCTAGAAATAAAACTACATACTAATAAAACTTAATAACGAACGAAAGAAAATAATAAACGACATATTAAAATAAATAAATATCCAACAAAAATATACAGAGGTTTATCTTAGAACTCTAACCTAAAAAGATTTATTTACACATGGTAACTAAAAACAAATTACTAAAGATAAAAACATACCCTAGAAAATCAAGGAGAAGATAGAAACTCTTCTGAAGCTCCAAAGTCACCTTCCTCTTGAACTGCTACAGGTCTGAATGAAAAATTCTAAATGAGGAAGGCTAGTAGTTATAGCGAGAGTTTATACCTTGGTTTGGGTTAAAAGTGCGGGCTTTACCTAAAATGGAAGTAGAAAAAGACAGTTGCGTCCCGACTTTTTGCATGCACGGGGCGCATGACAAATGCATGCATGCCCTAGGCGCACGGGAAATGCTCTAGGCGCATGAAATGTGAATTCCATGCCCTAGGCGCATGGTATCTTTCTTTCGGGCGCAATCTCTGATTTTCTGTCGTTTTTAAGTTTTTCGTTTTCAAATAACTTGTCTCGGTACTTTGGGAACATAATTTCTCTCATTTGTAAGTATTTTGGGGCCTCTTGGATCTTTATTCTTGTGTCTTGAATCTTCACAATTATTTGGTTGTTCTTGATTTGCCGATTTGCATGATTTCTTCGTGAATTACTTCAAAACCCCCCAAATATTGCTATGTTTCGGGAAAACTAGAATTATATACTCAAATATAGAAAACATTACAAAAGTCCCGAAAATCATAGGCAATCGTTTTAATACTCCTACATTTTGCTGCTATTTCCTATTAAAATAAACTAAAAAACATGCTAAGAATAACATAAAATGACCTGTCATCAAGTAGCAAATGTGGGATGAGGTTGTTCAAGGTATTCCCACCGCAAGTGATGCTTTCTACTCAGTGGCAGGTGGACGGGAGACATGACACCCTCCACGTTTTCTATATATACCAAAATTGTTGTAATATTACAGCTAGTTTATGTTTTGGCAGCGGTAAGATAACTTGTTGTCAACGAGAGGCTGCATGTTTGAATACTATCGCTACCTCTTATTTATATTTCTATTTTATTATTTTTAATATTCTATTATACATTAAATTTGAGATAAACCACTAGACCAGTAAATAATTTTTTACAGGCTTTAAGGTATGTTTAGTCCTTGCAATTAGGCACCATTTAAAAATTTGTCCCTGTAATCGCTAATCTTGACAATTTGCCCTCCCAAAATTTAATCATTTAAAACTTGGTCCCTAAGCCCAGTTAATTACTGCCACGTCACTGATTAGCTGACGTGGTAGTGGGACTCAACAATTATTGACATGAACAGACGAAAATACCCCTAAAGATCTTAGCCAAACTTGAAATGACACATTTACCCTTAAATCTTCTTCATTCACTCAAGAACATTCACTACCCACAATAGAACATCATGAACTCCTCCAATCCAACTATGTCTTCATCACGTGAATGCTTCTTCCTCCAATCCATGAACATATTCAACATCCATGAATTAATAACCTATGATTAAATATAAACAAACATGAATTTCCTATGAGTAAAACATTATGAGCTTCAAATCAACAAATTACAACAAACCCATTGTTCATCAACCAATAAAAAATCAAAACTTTGTTCACAATTTCAACACCCAGAAAGCAAAAAATGTCCAAGTAACTTACAATCCGAAAATATCGAAATAATCAACCTCTATATCCAATTGCGGTTCTAATCGACGAACAATAGATCAGCATTTGGGGGTGAAAGAACCCTTTGTGAATGAAAAGCTTCAAAATTTGGGGATGAAGATTGAACTACCGAAATCCCGTTTGATGAAGATGAAGCAGTCCAGAGAAGAGTAAGTAGAAACTTATAATGTTTGGGTGTCACAGATCCGATTGAAAAAGCAGAAGCTTTGGATGATAATTCGTGGGTGGTGGACGGTGAGATCCTCGTAGCAGCGAACCCAATAGCTCAACACCGCCGCCGAAATCGCCGGAATTCACCCAACCTGCAACGACTCCCTTTGAGCTAGATCCACCGCCGCCGAAATCGCCGAATTCCGTGATTGGAGATAGGATGTGCCTCCCCACATGTTTTGTTTTGTGTTTGTGTTGTTGTTGTTTTGCATTGATGAACACTCACCAAAGTTATGTTTTTCTTGTTATTCATGTTGTTGGTGGTGGTGTTTGTTGTTGTTCAAGTTATTCTGGGAGTGAAGAGATGAAGAAGGTTTATGTGAGGAGGAAGTGGAGAAGATGAATTTGAGGGCATATTGGTAATTTTGTAAATATTTCAGGGGTATTTTGGTCCGTTCACATGAAATAAGTTAATCAGAACTGCCACGTCAGCTAATCAGTGGCGTGGCAGTAATTAACTGGGCTCAAGGACCAAATTTTAAACGATTAAACTTTGGGAGGGTAGTTTGCCAGGATTAGCGATCACAGGGATCAATTTTTAAATGAGCCCTAATTGCAGGGACGAAACACATATTAAAGCCTTTTTTACAATTTCTTAAAACAGTTTAATATATAGTCCACAAATTTTTTTCCCAAAAAAAAAAAACATTAAATTTGAGATAAACCACTAGACCAGTAAATAATTTTTTACAATTTCTTGAAACAGTTTAATATATGGGCCACAATTTTTTTTCCTTCAAAAAAAATATAGTCCACAAATTTTTGGCACCCAACAAAATAACTCAAAATCGGCCTCTATTTCTACAATTTGAACAAGGGAAGATGTGCTCTTTAAACTTGAAATGACTAGATACCGCAATTTCATGAGCGATTAGGTCAAATGCCACCAAATCTTTCATTCATGACTGTATCATAAAAAGATACACTTTCTAGCTTTGCGATCAAGTTTTGATCTATGAGATATTTTGAGTATATACAAAACAAGGGCAACCAAATATCTTTAAAATAGAGAAGCATAGTAGCTTCTTATGTAGAATATGATAAGGTCGTTTGCATTTTGTACATTTTGAAGATTTTAGTTGGAAACATGGATGATATCTAACAACTTTCTTGTTCATTAATTACTAGGTGGTACAAGCACTTGACTTTTTGTTAAAGAGTCCTTTCATAAATATGAATACAAAAAATTTGGAGAACAAAACAGCATTGGACATGGCGGTCAATGTAGAGATTAAGAGTGTATTGTTGCGTGCTGGAGCAAAGCCGAGCTCACAAGTAACCGATGTTCCCACATTTCCACGTAGAATACCACTCAGCATGTATCCAGATAAAGTGGTACGTAATATACTTTGCATTAGACAAGGTATATCAGAAGATAAACGCAGCACCTGGATGATAGTTGCGACTCTTGTTGCAACTGCCACCTATCAATCAGCACTGAGTCCCACTGGTGGAATTTATCAGGTTAATGCTAGCGAAAATAACGTGAACATAGTTTCGTCAAATTCTACCCGAGGAAATGCTGGGAAATCAGTCTTGTCTGGAACTGATTTCTTTGTGTTTTCTTTTTTTAATATGTCTTCCTTTTTATTATCAATTTTAGGTATACTTCTTATGATACCAAATGGGATAGTGGCCAGTATAGTAGGTGTTCCGGTGGTTCTGTTTGCCGGTTGTTATTTATTTTCTATGTGGAGGCTATCCCCTACACATGTCAATTCCATAATTTTTCTTATCATTTTTGCTTCAATTGTGTCACTGGTGCTGATTGACGTCATTACGGCGGTGTCCTTTATACTTAAGCACATAGTGGTAAGAAACATAAAAAAATTCTACTAAGATCTCTGCAACTCAAACCGCTGCTGGCCGAGTTCACAACAACGTCGTTTTGTAATTTTCCTCGTCATTGCTATCTCTCTTTTTTTTTCCTGTCTAAGGAATGGTCATTTTTTTTTTTTTGGTAGGAGGAATGGTCATTGTTATCTTTGTCTTTGGTTATATTCAACCTTAGCATTTTATGATTCAATGTATTAAATATTTTAATCATATTTTGTATTTCTTTTTCTAAGAATATCTTGCATTTTATTGAATGCATGTGTATTAAGATCTTGTTCGATTACATTTTGGATTTTATTTTATTTTATAAATTCTAAGTCTATTCACATAAATATATAATTAAATTTTTAAAAACTCTTTAAAAAAAAAGAAATTCATTGATAATTCCACTTTCGAAAACTAGAAAGGTAGTAACATTTGAAGTAGATAAATTATTATCCAAAAAAATTCACTGATTCATTTGTGAAACTGAAAAAGATAAAAGACAAAATTGTTGACTGAAATTAAATTAAGGGATGAAAAATGTAATTTTGCCAAAAATATCTACTATTAAATTAAGTCGCTTTCGTAAAATAATTTGTCCCAAATTATAAGTTATTTTGGACAAAAAATTGTCCCAAATGATAAGTCACTTTACAAATACCAAGGAAACATTGATGTTACTTTTCCAATTATAACCTTACCTATTTATTACACTATCCTCTTTCCATTCTTTAATTTATATTTTTCATACCATTTATTAAGAACAAAATTTATATTTTTCATATCATTTATTAAGAACAATTTTGTAAAACAACTCATAATATCTCTTTCTCAAACAAAATTAATTACACTTCTTAATACGTGCGAAATGTCCAAAACATCTTATAATTTGGGAAGGAGTATATAATATGAATGGTGATGATTTGTCCAAGAACATAGTTTAAGGATGATTCAGTTATGATGCCCTTGCAACGGTGATCGTGGGTGGAGATGATGCCCCGATGAAGTTTCCAACGACGGTTACGGCGGGAGACGACGATACCTGTAAAATACACACATTTCGACACCCAAACCATTGTTTGTATAAGAGAGGAAAAAGTATTCAAAGTGTGGCTTTAAGATTAAGTGATTGTGTACTTGGTCTGGCGGAGGTGCCACGCTTATATAAAGTCCTGTGATCAATAATGACCGTTGGATTAAACAATTGTATGCGAGGTCGTTGTTCGACCTTGTCTCGTGCTGTAATGAGCCTGGAATGCCTTGTATCAGCACCATTGGCAGGCGCCGATCCCATATGTAGGTATTACGTCGGTGGACCATAGTAAGTCTTTTGATGGGTCACTATTGGACCGTTGAAATGTCGAGAACCGATCTGAAACAGTTACCTTTAAACCTTTACCGTCTTTATGACGTAAAGAGCTTGTAAAAGGTTTGACAATCAATGGCCGTCCTTGTAGTTATGGTGATGCCTTTATGCCAGTTTTGCATAATAAGAACATTTGTAGAGAAACCCCAAGGTAGAAATTGAAGAGTTTTGTCACAAGGGCTGATACAACATTCATGCTTCACTTATACTCTCTCCGTCCCAAATTATAAGCAAAAAAACTCATTTTCTTTGTCCCAAGTTATAAGCAAAACAAACCAACTTTTATCATATTTAATTATGTTATTTCAAAAAATCATCTTTTCCAAAGGAAAATTAAATCCAAAGTGCATTCAATTTGCCCTCTCTTTCATTTTCTCAATAACTAATAACCAATGGAAATTGTTTTTACATCTTCCTATAAAACTTATTTCAAGGATAACACAAGAAACTTTGATACAAACTACTATGTTTTAATTTTCTTAATAAGTGTGATTTTTTTTATTTATAATATGAGACAGAGGGAGTACCTATATAAGCCTAAAGGTTTGGGTTTTGGGGAGTTTTCCCCTATTCTTTATATAGGCTTTGTTTTACTCTACCTTCTGACCCTTGGAATCTCCGAGGATTTCTCTTTCATTCTTCAAATCGATCGTAATCAATGAAGGATTTTTCCATTCCTCGTAACACTGTTCGTTCCTCGGGCATCAGTGATCCTGGTTTAATTGGGTCACACAGTGAGACAGGTGGCGACACTGAGATGACTACCTTTCAAAGGTTAGCTCATCATTCCTCTACTCGTGTTGCTTCTCGTTGGCAGGATGCTTCTGAAGGTGAGAAAAATACAAGAAGGGGGGTTGAATTGTGTTTGATTTTTCTTTGTTTTCTCCTACTGAAGTCACTGTTCAGAAGCAGATAGAGTTCAGCTTCTGAAGTGATGTTCAGAATCTAAATGCAACGGATAAAAACGGAGAGAGAGAGAGAGAGAGAGAGAGAGAGAGAGAGAGAGAGAGAGAGAGAAGAAAGACGCCAAGCAATTATACAAGTTCCGTCCACAAACCGGAAGTAGTCATGTCCCCCTTGCACTTCTAAGGAGAGTTCACTAAAATCAAATATCTGATTACAACTGCTCACTGCTCAAAATAGCAAGAGACTTCAAACTACTCAAGCACAACTGCAAGAGATTTCCTTTGCTCAAGAACAAAATCAAGAGACATCCTATGCTCAAGACAACTGCAAGAGACTTCTATTCAAATAGAATTACAAAGAAATTTGTTTGAGGTTGAACACTTGATATACAATCAGTGGTGTTCACAATACAAATCAGATACAGACTCTTAAGACTCTAGAATTTCTAAGATATGAAAGTTGTTAAGAAATTCTAAGTGAACTTAGATGTGGAATAATTTCGACAGAGTGTTGGCACTTGTAAAATTGTTATATGTCCCTCTTAAATCTTCAGGTCTTCACTCCTTTATATAGAGGTGTGAGAGAGATGTTGTTGATTTGCCAGCACATCAAAAAGAGTCGTTTGAAGCTTGATCAAATCATCAATGATCTGATGCCTGATTTGGTTATTGTCCTTTGAGAGAACAATTTCAAATCCATTCCATGTATAGAGGAATACCAGCGTAGTCACAACTGTTGCTCTTGTATAATGCAGACACAAAGCAGAGTAGTGAAGATAATGATTGTACAATTGTACTATTGTCCTTTTCCAACGTTCTCCAAAGAATAGGCATCCAATGCCTTAAAATTCCTCTGAATTAGTCGTTGCTTCAGACTTCTATTCTTCTGCAATTATAGGTGTGATAATAAAAACATTTGACACAAATCTGAAGCTTCCAGTCTTCCAGCTTCTGATGATCTTCCGCTCCTGATGATCTTCAGAACCTCTGATGACGTCAGCTTCTAAGGAGGTGCTTTTGATGACGTCAGCTTCTGATGATCTTCAGAACCTCTTGTCTTCAGAACCTCTTTTCTTCAGATGTTTCCTTACAACACAAGCTTGCATTTTGTAGATACCATTGCTCTCATTTGTTCTTCCAGAACCTATACTTTTAAAGACACAAAATTTTGTCTATGATCCTGCACACTTGAACAAATATTAGCGTATCCAATTGACAATTTTTTAATACCTTGTTATCATCAAAACTTAAAGGGTAATGTTAAACACATTTTGTTCCAACAATCTCCCCCTTTTTGATGATGACAAACATTAGTATTTAAAATGTTCAATTGCTGTTAATCTAATTAACAAGTTAACTCCTAGGTGAGGTTTGTAAGCTCTCCCTGAGTCTAATAGTCCTTTATGGTTAGGTTTGTAAGCTCCCCTTAAGTTTTATACAAGTTAATTAAATTCATCTTAAAAAAGCGTAATAACACTCAGAATAATCTCACATTAAATCAATAGACTAAGAGATGAGAAGAAGGTTCTCTTAATTGAATTTTTTAGGAATTAAATTAACGGGGCTTTGAGCCTATAAATAAATACTACATCTACTCCTCCTTTTGTCATCAACAAAAAGATAAAATAAAGACAAAAAGAAGAGATAGAAAACATGATGAGATAATTCTAGTTTAGATGCATAAAACATAGTTAGAAGCAAAATAAGACATAATAGTTCAGAAGCACAAACAACAATAAAACATAAAGTAAACAAGCTAATAAAGGTGTGCAACTAAAGCTTGGCTTGTTTCTTCATCATTTCCAGCATTTCTTGCATCATGTTGTTTGTTCTTTCTGACTGCTTGTCCATGGATCCCTTTAAGTCATTGTATCCCTTAACAAGAGCTTCTTCTCTGACCTTAGCTTCTTCTTGCTGAGCAATCATCTTCCTCTGAAGTTCAGCATTAATCAACCTTTGCTCTAGGAGTTCTCTCTTCAGCTCCTTGTTTTCCTTTTCTTGTTCAGGATCATTCTTTAGTTTCTCAAGAATAGGTGCTGAGTGAATAATTAGTGTTTTAAGTATATTATTTGAGTCTATTTTATTTAGATTTTATTTGTTTTTATTTCCTTTCTAGAACTATTTTACTTCAATTGCAAGTTATTTAATTTCACGAACAAATATTCTAAAGATTCAGTCTTGGAGCAAAAGAAAGAGGATTTGGAGCTGATTCGTGCTTAAAATACGAAGATTGAGAACAAAAATATGTCTCCCCTAAGTCAGAGACTTGGCACCGCCCGTGCCACCAGCCACACGGTCGTCCCAACCTTCAGGATCTTTTTTTGTTGCTTCTGCTTCAAGGACAAACTACGTATTAGTTTATTTCTGACCTAAAAGCCCGTGGTTTCTTGTGGAGCATTCTAGTGATATATTTCTTAGGGCTTAAGTCATTGTAAACTATAAATAGAGTAGCTAGCTATCCCAACATTTCATCTTTTCTTCTTGGAATTCAATAGTGACAATTGTCATTCTTAGTAAAAGTTCTTCTTTTACTTTCTTGTTATTTTATTTATGTTCTTCTTCTTCTCTTCTATGTCTACGATGAACATGAGTGAGTAGACTTCTCTTGTCTTGGGATTGTTGGATGAGTCTAATGACCTAATCAAACCAAGCCTCGAACCCTAATTTTATATAAATCTACTTTCTAATCTAATTTCACCGTTTATATAATGAATTAACAAGTACCAAACTCATAAAGCGACAACAAAGGGTTAGTACTTGTTAATTCATCATCACAAATATCAAAACAAAGCATCGAAAGAAGAAGTTTTGATATTGGAACAAGTGAAATTAGACAAGGATTGCGAAACATGAGAATAGTCTAGCAAACCTTGAGACAAATAAAGTTTCGTTCTTCAAGGATTCTAATAACAATCAACCATGAGAATAGGCGTGGTTGCTAGAGGAACACACTCACTGAAACCGAAAGGAGATGTGATAGGCTTAAGAGAAACTTGTCTTTAGAAAGTAGGTCCAATATAAAGTTTAGGTTTAGGGTTTGGTTTGTGAAGGGTTTGTCACCAAGAT
>Ga0228710_1012595_pt1 | contig 10434 bp, 5 predicted proteins | sample MedpolnodulmetaG_FD_177995 | JGI IMG/M metagenome (GOLD analysis project Ga0228710, IMG submission 177995) | Root nodule microbial communities from Medicago polymorpha collected in Santa Monica, California, United States - pink nodules | ecosystem: Host-associated > Plants > Roots > Nodule... | reverse complement strand
TTAAAAAAAATATCAAAAATAAAAAAAAATTAAAATAAAAAATATTTTTTTATTTAAAAAAAAAAAAAAAAAAAAAAAAAAAAAAAACACCTATGGTTTGCAAGTAACAGTGAGTATTTCTAAAGAAAACAAAATCCTTGCCCATTGCAGAGTGATCATTGATGAGTGTCAATGACAACATCTTCTCCTTGGCCGTTTCAATAATGAAAGATCCTGACTTTGTACATCTACTGAGACCCACCTTTTTCAATACTCTGTGAATAATGTTCATGTGCTCCTGCATACTATACACATGAAACCAAGAATAATTATAAATTAAATTTGTAATGCAATTAAAAACATTAGAGCCATCACATAAAAATCTCACCAAGGCAAGGCACTCAATAGTTTATTAATTTAAGACTTATAAGTTATAATTGATATCCTTCATGTAGAGTAGTTTTCAAATGGGTAAAATTGAAACACAAACTCAAAAATGCTTCAGATGAGAAAGGGAAAATCGATGTGAGTAAATGGCTTCAAATTTGTTGCACAAACAAAAAATTAGATCCCATCTCAGTCTGTTTTCTTCAAGCCCCTCTTCAATGTAAATGAAAATATTGTGAATAAACAAAATGATCGAGAGCCATGGTAGTCTCATTATGATCAATTTGTACGGTGTCAATGTCACTATCCTTTTCAGCCAACGGTGACAGTACCACCGCTCCTTGCGGCCAAACCTCCACCTCTCTTTCTATGTTGTTACCATGCCTCGTGGCCGAGACAGTTGAAACTTGATTTCATTAAGAAGCAAGTCACCATATAAAGCTTTCAGGGTCAAAGCCATAAGTCGCAACTCATTTCTCCATGGCAAGCCTTGTCTTTGCAAAGCCACCACGCTACTTCCTGCACCACATCCTTCCCCTATCAAAACCATAACCGAATAGAGGCAGTGACAATGCCACTGTCCCGAGACTGATGTAGCGTCAAAGTAAACTACCTTGTGCAGATAGGTATGGACTAATCCATGGGAGCCATATCATGTCAAAGTTTAAAGGTAGGAAAAGCTAATCTTGATTATACAATCTTAGATGATTAATGATCAAGATGGATTTAATTAAAACTAATCTTAACCCTGTATTATTATTATAATTTGTATGCTCAATATTAAGTTTTCAAGTGAGAGTATACTCTCATTTGTCTATATGTTTCATGCATATATACTTCAAATGTTTGTCTGCTTGTATATATACAACACACTCATGTAGAAAGGCACTAAAGACTATACTTAAATTAAGATACATGAGATGGACATCATATAATAGGGAAGATGAAATACAAGTAACATCTTACAAGCATTGTTTTTTTTGAAACAAAAGGACCAAGTTCAAGCACTGTCCAAGTTTGACACACAACTACTTTATTCTTATTCATACATTTGTGTTGTGTCATTTACAAATCACATGCAACCAGAAACAGAATCAGGTGCATGATTCTTAACCCTTTTAACTAAGTCAAGAACCTTTCCAACAAGTTCCCAAAGAAGAAGCTTACTCTAGCCCATCCTCGAGACGTTTCTGGTGCTTTGGTGTTGGCTGGTACCTTCTTCACATTGACCATCACAGTCTGGCCAATTTCTTTACGCAGTGCTTCAATGATGTTCATATCCACAGGGTTTCCATATGCATCTCTCACATAGAAAACATTTAGTCCTTTCTCTCCTATGGTTGACACACCTGCCCTACAAACTGTTAAGCCGTTCTCTCGTAGAATCCTAGTCACTTCAGACAGCAAGCCCACTCTATCCTTTGCACACAGCTCAAGGCTCACACCCTGTGTCCATCACCCAGAGGATCAATGGTAACGACACTATCATCTTGTGTGTTAGTTTCTTCATCATTCATTAATTTATTTATTTATTTATTGTATGAAGAATAATTAGTCAAATTTAGAAAATGATAATAATATGCATGATAGCTGGTCAAGCATAAATATGACTGATGGTGACATGCATTTGTCACATTCAACACCATTAATTAATTATAGTCCCTTCAAAATCACGATAGTTTAACCTTAGTCTATAAAACTTTTACCATCTATAGTCCTGTAAGAAATAAAAACTGTGGTTTTAGTTCTGTTGAAAACTAATAAAATTATGCAGTTTTTGTAAAATATAGAGATTAAAAATGAATAAAAAAATTATACGGACTAAAGTTAGACAATCATGATTTTATAAGGACAGGAATATATTTTAACATTTTTTTCCTTCATATTTTGAGGTTATAGGGATTTGAATGATATTACGTGTGGAGCATAAGGATTCTTAAGCTCTAGTGAAGACAAAAGACCATCAACCGTCACCGGTGGATACGATGGTCAGATACAATCTGAGTGGAACTTATCACCATGTATGTATACCGTACCATTCGCAACAAAACAAGCAGATAGCTGCAGGTTCAAAATGTATTAATTTGGTCAAACTCAGAAGACTTTCTGCTAAAGAAAATGAGAAGAAAAGAAAGAATAGTAGATCGCTGGCGTCAGCTAGAAGAACACATATGAAGCTACGGGGAATACATGCCAAGAGAAACATCAAGTCACTAACCAAGTTCCATAATAGAGCATAAAAGACTTACTAATAAGAGTTGAGAACCATAAGTTCATTCTTGTCTTTTATAGTAATGGTTAAAGTAGCATAAAAAAAAAAATTGAACTGTACATTACCTCGCTTACTCTTCTTTGAATAGCTGCTTCAATGCATTTGATGACCCTTTCTTTCTCCCCTTCAGTATCAAGTGTGCATCCATCCACGTGCCTAATGAAGTACTCCTAATATTTATCACATCAACAACTTAGTCCACATTTCTTCATTTTGTCATTCTACCTCAAATTTTGTCAATTAATTTCATTTGAGTTTTTTCAACTAAGACTTCTGTTACTGCCCTTACTAGTATTAGTTCCTCTTGGGATAGACAACTTAATTTGCTGTTTACAGCACAAGCACTTATCATGATAAGCGCTTATGCATAAACTATTTCTATAACAAATGATAAAATAAAGTTAATTATGAACATCTTGGATAACTTATGAAAATAAGCTGAGAACAACTTAAACATGTCATAAGCTGTTTTCATAAGTTCTCCCAAACAGTTTCACAGGTGCTTATGCAGTAGATAAGATCAAATAAGCCAATTCAAACTAGTGTTGCTATAAAATTGAAGAAAATAAAAACAAACATAGATTTAATCTGTTTTAAAATCAAATAAAGGATGTGTTCAAGGATCAAAGCATTAGGGTTTGTATGGTTTTAGAACATGCTTTCTAATCTCCTTTTCTGTTTTAATTGCGAAAGTGCCATCTTGTTTTAAAGTTTTGCTGGTTTTCAAAATTTTGAATAGGACTTTGTAAAAACAATAATCCAAGCAGACTATAACTAATTTCTGTAAATGAATAAAGCATGTATGTGCTGTGTGTCGTCAGTAATACCGAATGGAATATTATTGCCATTAAATAATGTATGCATACCTGTGAAGCATAAGGCCCTTCTGATGAGATGGAGGCATGAAAAACAACATATTCCATGTCAGTCAGAGTGCAGACAATGTCAAACATCAGTTTTGCCCGATCTTTGCATCTCACACTAACCACTGAGTAGCCTTTTTCTTCAATACGTTCTATTTCGATATTGGGCTTGAAAGACGGAGGACAATCAACATTTGTTGTTGTTGTTGTTACTCCACCAGCACTCTCATAATCCCTATCAGCAAACAACATTTGGTGGAGTCTTCTGTCCATGTGGGTGAAGGTGAAACCCATGGAGAAACTGGTCCGGGCCACATTCTCCTCATCCTCACAACCACGAAGGATGTGGTTGAGCTTCTCGTCAATAAGAGACAATCTTTTTGAATCATCATCCACAGCTTGGTTTGTTGCATCATTGACATAAAGGACACATGCTATTCGCCTGTTATGAGTCCAAACTTCAGCTGCAATCACATTGAATTGGAAGCTCGCCAGGACAGCTGATATCTCAGACAAAAGACCTGGGCGGTCCCGACCAATAAGCTCAATGGCTGTATGATCACCAATGGAGTGAATGCCAACCCGTTTGCCTTCCCAACTCTTCACACCTTCTGGGCTCTTGCGGCCCTTTGGTCCTAGAGCCTATTTAAATGTTCACAACTAGTTGATACAAGGGTGCGATTCTGCTTTATGTAATTATAGAACATAATTAAATCATCCAATTGATATTTAGAGTCTGTTTAGGAAATAGCAGGGTAGATACTAGCAGGAACTCAATCAACTGTTTCTTTTAGAACTATGAACACTATCAGTAAGGGAATTTCTACTGTGTTTGGATGTTCCTAGCTGTGTTTATAAATTCTGTCCAAAGATTGTAAGTGCATTACACATTCAAAAGGGGAGACGGGCATAGTGCTTAACTGGTTTCAACTCATATCAATGCATTTGAAAGAACAAAAATAAGAATTGGTAAGTCATGCTACCATATACTTAGGTTTCTTATCCAAAACAAAGATAAAGCCTACTAAAAGCATTGCTACCATATCTTATTAAAAGCATGTCAGATAAAAATCGAGGAGAAAGAAGATGTATACCTTTTCAATGAAGTCAATAATTTTGTTGTCTGTTATCTTTTTTCCTTGCTGATCCGTGACATGAAATACTGTTCATTACATTAACGAAACATATTAACTATAATTTTTAATATGGAATTTTCTGTTACATCTAAGCACGAATATGTATGTTGTAGGCAAGGTTTGCATGTTTGTCCCAATATTTGCATATGCAACAAATAATCACCATATTTTAATTAAGTAAACAAGAAAGAACAAGCACATATATGTAGTATATGTCAATGCATTGCTTGTTCAAGTTTAAATTCCATTGCAAACGTACCATCCATAAACCAACTACCATCAGAAGATATGTAAGCTTTGGTAATTATGAAGTCAAGGTCTGTCAGGATTTGCACGACTTCCAGCAGAATTCCGGGTTTATTGACACTGTCAATCTGCATTATTGTAAAAAAGAATCCATTAGATATAGTATCAACTTATCTCCATGTGAAAACCATGGAATCAAATGACCTAATGATGATAGCCAATTGGGGTAGCCTAATGTTTGGTCTAATTTGCTAGGAATAAAGAAATTATTTAGCAATTCACTGAAAGTGGTTTTAACAGGAGTTCTTTCTGCTCAACAAATTTTCAGTTCAAATTTGCAACTACGTTTTATTTTAGTAAAGAAAATGTTGCTAAAGATAGTTTCTGAAAAAGTTGGTCGTAGGCAATCTTGAATATGTGTGAGAATTGATTGAAGACCAATAAGTTAAATTCAATGATGTTAGGTTAGGTAAAAAAAACATCGCTGCACATTTTTTTTTTCTGTTTTTGGTCAGCAAAAAGTTACAGGACACAAGTGACTTAAAACTCCAGTGGCTAGGTTTCCTTCAGATAGCAAATCAAGACTCAAAAAGAGGCCATGAAAAATGTTAGAATTAATTAATTATTTTGAGGAATTATACCTTGATCAGTGTACAATCATGGCAACTATCATTGTCCATAGAGACCCTGCGAATTGGAAACAGAGTTTACCATAAACGAGCAACTTCTTCTGGATATTACAAATTCCCATCATATACCTCAATTTCACAAGGAGTGTAACCTATGACACCACTAGGGATTGAACTGATGACATCGACCTTGTAACAAAGGACTAGTTATTTTTTTGACAAAACAAGGACTAGCCATTATGAACAAAAAGAAGCATTTAATTTTATGTTCTGCGGTTCTTTCGCTTTTTGACGTTTAAGATTATGTTAAAGCAGTCAAATGACACTGAAAATATGATAATATATAAATATTCATAATGATAATGCCAAAAATCGTCATACTGTTATTTATTAAAAAAATATATATATATCTGTCAATTTTTTTAGAGTTTAAATATTTTGCAGATCATTGGAAAAGAAAACAAGCATTGTATTTCAAGAGAAGTTAACAGGGAACCTTGGAGGATTGATTCTGTTGCTGAAGTTCTCGTACTCAGGATCAAAGTATGGCCAACAAACTTTTGCCATTCAACCACCTTCTCTCGTCAATAAATTGCTCAGTATTCCCTTAATCAAAAGCAAAAAAGTCTAGTTAGAGGGGGAAGCAGAATCATTGCTTTCTTTTTCTAATCTGCAGAATTCACTGCCTTACTGGGTGAGATACAATAAGCACATAGAGGAAGGAAAAAAAAAAATTCTAGACCAAGAGACCATAGCAAAGGAAACAATTTGTTTTGATTTGATAAAATATATCTTGGACTTAGTTATGTTACCATAGGAATGGAATAAGGTTTCATATAGGAGTATAACCACAACCAAAGGTCAAAGATTCCATGACTATGTGACAGACAATGTAAACCATATTGTTGTTTGTGACTTCAAAGATTATTAATAGTGTTTGCCTGAAGCTGCGCTGCGTAAAAGTGTTGAGATAATTCATATTCAAGCAAACACTATCACTGTTGGGTGCATAGATCACGCATTAGCTTTCTCGAGTGTGTGCAATCGAAAATTGTAAAAAAAAAAACACTAACTTCTTGAAAATGATTAAACAACTAGATATCACATCTGGAAGAAAGCGATACAAAGAATTTTAGCTTAAATGTCATTTTCTCAAGAAAACGCTATCTAAGTTTACGATTTTGTAACGCAGAATTTCACATTTCCCTCTATGCGTCTCTGCTCATTTCACTAGTCCTTTTGTTTGCGCCGCTAGCCCCTAGTTGCCACTGTTGGCACTTCAAAGGATCGTTCTCCACTGACGGGTTATTAGATGCAAGGTTACCAAATGCACATTCACAAGATGCAGGATTATTAGATGCAAGGTTACCAGATAAAGGGTCAACAGATGCAGGATAGTTAGATGCAGGGTTACCAAATGCAGGGTCACAAGATGCACAATTACTAGATGCAGGGTTACCAGATACACGGTCACCTGAAAATCCTATGGAAACACATTCTTTTAAATGGAAGACCGACTTGTAACTATCATAGAATCAAAGATGGGGAAAACATGCACAACCAAACACCTTTAAGAATTTATAATCAGGAATTTGTTGAAATAATCTTAAGTAAGGGGACTCCATGTTGTGGGCATGCGGTTAACGAGGCAGGTTGCAATTAAGAAGGCATAGTCCCAATAACAGAAGGGAAGACCGGCACGTGGAAGAAGAGTAAGCCCAGTCTCCACAATATATTTGTGCTTCCTTTCTACCGAACCATTTAAATCTATGAATGATACCATTCATGTTTAAGTATGAGGATAAGGCCTTAAACTCAACCCCTCCATCTGTATAATAGTCTTCAGTTTGATACCAAACTGAACTTCTATCAAAGTTTTGAAGTGACAAAAGAAACGAAACACATTTGACTTTTGTTTTAAGGGAAAGGCCGATGTAAATTGTGCGCAAGCATCTCATAACAGAAACCGATTAATTTATGAACTAACAAACTATTACAGTATATAACTATAACTATTATTAACAAAACTACTGAATAGTCGAATACTACTTGTGTACTACTCCCTCCGTCCCTATATATAAGCACTCTTTTATTAGAAGCAAAGGGTGCTTATATATACAGACGGAGGGAGTATATTAGTTTTAAAAATGTGAAACTTTGGAACAAATGTTTGGTATCATGATGGATTTGTTAGAATTACACCGAATCACATGATTTTGCAAAAGCTACAAACTATACTTATCTATCAAGCTTCGCCGTGATTCCGACAAAACCACCACGATACCAAACATGCACGTGGCATTTGCAATCAAAATAGTTCACCGTAATTCTGACAAATCCACATGACCTGCAATGATACCAAACATGCACGGAGTGTTGATGATTATTGTTTATTATTAGATCATTTTCAAACTACTAAGTTTATTTATTATGAGCCACAATTCACAAATTCAGTTTTACTTAATGTTTCTACATAATGTGAAATTGGAAAAGTAAAATACAAACCTTGAAGAAATCAACAACAAGGACTCTCAAGGAAAATACGAAGGAGTTCAGATTGATTAGGCGATTTAGTTTGACCATTTCATCACCACCATGGAATCTAGGATTTTGCGGTGGATCGATGAAGAAGATGATGGTGGTGGTGGTAGTTTTTCATTCAATGTGACGGTGCGGTGGTGGAGAGAAGAAAGAAGTCAAAATCTGATGCACCTGACTTACCTTAACATCTGGTGAGTCTGATGATCTAACGGTGCGGACGACGAAAGATTAATATGAGAATAGAATAAGTGTAGCCAAAGATAGAATGTCGTATTCAAGTGTGTTTCTGACCATTTTTTACGGTCTGGTTTTGTGTTTGTATAGTTTGAAAAGAGCAAAATAATAGGATTTTTAATCGGAAGGAGGATTCAATTCATAATATAGTGGATAAAGTTAAGCTTTTTTTCTATTGGTGATAGAAGATAAAATACATCAATTTAACATTTGGTTATCATGGTTGAATTTGATGGCTTAGTCTTTTCTCATGTTTGGGTATTCGTTAATAACATTATTCTTTTTACTTTTAGGGGGTCAACTATATTCTAATTGTAAGACTCATTTGTTCCTATCTAGTATATTTTGTGCTACGAGAAAAGTTTTTTTATTGTTAATATATTCTATTTTGCCTTGTTAAAAAAATATCAAATGTGACTAGTAATTAGAGGCAATAGAGAGTGTGAAGGTGATATCTATCGTAGAAAAGATGGTCGAAAATAGGAATATACTTATAATTTAAACATGTAGAAAGAAGGCCAATACATTTTGTAGTAAAGAGTAATTCTTTTTTTTAAAAAGCAAAAAGATAATATATTAAATAAAAAGAAAACGATACAAAGACTGAGGGGACATATGACCTAACCCAGGAAAATTCAAATGGGAATACATTGTGATAAATCAGCCTAAGTGGATCTACTCTAATCTATCCTAACAAAAATTCACGAATCACAGGCGCAACCCAGCAAACCCACGTACGAGCGCGAAACCATATTACAAAAAAGAATGAAATGTGAACATCTACGGAGAACAGTTAGAATGTAATTATGGCGAATGGATCGACCGCCAACACGGTACAAAATCCAAGTGCCAACGGCTCCTTGATTCAATAGCAAGCATAAAAGCTCTTTCGAGCAAACAACATGTATGAACTCAGATCAAGGGATGAGTCCAATACGTTAGTGACCAGACCCTTTCGGGTTTTTGTAACGGACCCTTTCGGGTTTATCCGCAAAATAAGGCCACGTCACCTGTCACCCAATCTATGATCAAACAAAAATAGAGAACAAACAATACGAACAAAAACAATACACACAGTACAGAAATAACCAACGAACATAAACACCAAAAAAAACCCCAAACCACCGGCGTGAAGGCGACGAATCGGAAGCCAAGAAAACTGCAGATCTCAGCAGATCTGAAAGGATCAGAGATCAAAGGCCTTGAACGGTGAGGATTTCTGGAACCAAGAAGGAAGGCATGGAGAGAGCCACCACCGACCCTGCAAAGAACCACCCAACTCACCACCCAAAAATCCACCAACCAACACCAGAAATCCCAAAACCGAATCTGAACCCGAGTCCGAAACAGGAATCCGAATCAAACCATCCTCACACCATCAAAACACGACGATGCAAGCTGGCCACGACGGATGAACGGTGACAGCGACGGGAGATCGCCGGAGGAAAGGAGTGAAAACCCCAAAGAGAGGGAGGTGGTGGTGCGGAGAAACAGGAAAGAGAGTAAATCAAATGAATAATAGTCATGTTACTGTGAATAAAATGACCAAAAAATCGTTAGAAAAATTTAAAATTAATGAGTTGGATCGCAATATAGATTATGATATAATAATAAGATGTAATTTGATCAATGTATTTGATCTCACGTCGCTTACTATAAAAAAGACTTGGTCGTTGTTGATATTGTTTTGTTGCGTGTGAGTTCAACTTGTGGGTCTAGAGTTTGTAAGGAGTTGCACCATTAGAGTAAAAAGTGGCTAAGTTCTTTCAAAAATATGTGATTTAGTGAAAGAAAAAAGAGTTGAATCAATTTCTTTCTTTTTTAAATTATTAAAAGAAGTATCTCATTGTGTGTAGTGTACGCGCTTAAACATTAGATTTGATTTTGTGACCATACAAAAATACATAATTGAGACATGTTGGAATTGCAAGCAGTTCACTTTATATATTTAAGTAAATAATATTTGATGAATAAAAATGGTTGATATTATAATTTGGTAAAATTACATAATTCGTCTCTTAACTTAATTTTAGATAACACATTCTTCCTTTATCTTTTTTTTGTGTCCTGATTTAGTCCTTTGTGTTATAAAATATCAACAGTTATCCTTTTTTATCAAAAAAAAAAAAAAATAAAAAAATAAAAAA
>Ga0228710_1012594_pt1 | contig 10435 bp, 7 predicted proteins | sample MedpolnodulmetaG_FD_177995 | JGI IMG/M metagenome (GOLD analysis project Ga0228710, IMG submission 177995) | Root nodule microbial communities from Medicago polymorpha collected in Santa Monica, California, United States - pink nodules | ecosystem: Host-associated > Plants > Roots > Nodule... | reverse complement strand
TGAGTTGTCAAAGAACTTTTCTCTCTTCTCCCTCATTTAGCTTGTGTTGACGAGCTATTCTTTTCTTCTCCCTTTTTTTCTGTCCCTTCGGAAAAGTCCCTTCGGAATCTTGTCCCTTCGGAATTTTGTCCCTTCGGTACTTTTGTCACTTCGGTTGTCCCTCTCTCTAAGTTTCTTTTATTCTCTTACTTTTTAGAATTTTTTTGCGTTTCATTTTATTTCTATTATCATTTAGCATTTTAATTATCGTCATTTATTTTCCAGCAATTAGAATGTATCTAGGTTCAATGTAAACAATATAAATGAGAAAGTGTGCGTGTGTGTCCTCTTTTATTTCTTTACCGCTTTATATATGTAAAAAAATGCAAAAAAATTAGGTTAGGGATTTTGTGGATTTTGTGTGTGTGTCCTCTTTTATTTTTATTACTCCGTTAGTTTAATTTTCATAATTATTCCAAAACAACAAAAAACATTCAAATCACAAAAATATTTTCATAATAAACTTTGATTTTTAGCACAATTAATTAAAATAAAATCAAGAGGTTCCCATAGAATACTATGGATATTTAGGGCGCTAACACCTTTCCTAAATATAACTAACCCCCGAACCCTTAATCTTTAAAAATGTGGTATTTGAACCTTTTTCCACTTTCTTTTGAAAAAATTAAAAGTTCAGTCGTGAAATAAAATAGTGAGTCTATGCTAATAAAATAGCTCGACCTCCGAAAAATGACGCGACAATTTTATTATATTTTTATAAGATTATTATTGACAAAAAAAGTTACAATTTGTAATTTGGACATCCAAAAACCGTTCCAAATTAAACCGCATTAATTTGGATCGGATCAGATCGGTTTTTTAAAACTAATCATCCAAAACCGAACCAAACCGCATATAATTTTATCTTTGGATCAGATGAATTTTTGCCTCAAAACTGATCCAAACCGAACCGCGAACACCCCTACCAACTAGTATCTCGTCGGATTCACCTTTGCTAATAACTCCTAATCCCCATGTACCAACTTGATTAAGATTAGCATCACATTTATGTTGATATTTCTTGAGCTGGGTTTGAGCCATGCAACCCTATTTTGGTTTCTACCGGAACCATTAGTTGTTGTAGTACCCATTATTTGTGAGAACCAAAAGTCGATGAGGTATAACTTCCAATCAGACCAACCATCATGTTGGTAGTCGAGGTATGACTTCCATAATTAGATCGTTTAAACATACAATATTATTACAGCATTAAAACCGAACATATCCATATAATCCTTTGTCAAAAAAAATAATATCCATATAATCCTTAAATAATTTAACCAAATATACAATCTCATTAACCATCTCCAAAATCACAATTTCAATTTTTATTCCTTCATTTTTTTCTCTTACAAATAAAGCTGATTTTTCACTTGAAGCACGAGCATGATCATTGACACAAAACTATATAATACATGGGTAGTGGGTGACAGAGTGTACATTTTTGTTGCTACATGTTACTCATATTGTCTCCCTTGATCACTTCAATATCTAATATCTAAACTCTTAATTAATTTACTTTACTAATTAATTTACGTACTAATTATGTGTATGTTAATTTTCTGGACTCTAGGAAATCCTTGTTCTTGGTTTCTCTTGTGGACACATACGCAAGAAAGCTAGCAAAATCTGTGTCCATGTAACGCTTTGGATTCTCTTCATCAATGAGTTTTGGTGACGGTCTCACAGTGCAGTCAAAAGGGAGGCTATGCAGAGAAGCCACTGATACTCTGCTCTTAGCTTCATTCACCAGAACCCTGTGTAATACACTCTTGTATTTTCCGTTGCTAAATATCTGATAAATACCAGCAACATAAAAAAAAGTAAGTACATTACAGACCATAAAAAAAGTTTAGAAGTTACTAACAATGTAAAATTCTTTTAGAGTCATTCAATAATTCAATTCATAGATTCTTCAAAAAAATAATTCAATTCATAAATATTTATTGAAATATTTTTGAAAAATAATATAATAAATGAAGTGACATCACGGTTTTTTGTTTGTTTGAACCATGTATCCTTTGTGCGCAATCACTCAAGCTGAATAAGATCGCAATAAATGGTAAAACTTTTCTTCATAGTTCTTTTTCTTAAAGTTTTATTTTTCTCAATAGAATTCTTTCATGAAAAGGTAATATTATTTGAGATATTGCTGGACAAAAATTATTAACATTTTTTGAATGGAATATGAATCTTGATTCATATTATAAAAGAGTAAAAGACTATCTCCTTCTACTAAACCTATATAAGTTAGTTTATTAATTTGGATACCATGTAATTTTTTTAACAAAATATATTACCTCTAAATGATCACCAATATTGACAACAAAAGCATTGGGAATAGGTTGAACAGTGAGCCATCTGCCTTGATATTGGATTTGCAAACCCTCCACTTCATCTTGAAGTAGAAGTGTGAGGAACCCATAATCAGAGTGAGGGTGCATTCCAAGGGTTAGGTCTGGTTCAGGGCATGGTGGGTAAAAATTGGTTACCAACATTTGGCTCCCATTGGCCAATTCTTTCATAATATTATTATTGTTGTTGTCATTTTCTTTGGCCTCCTCTTCTTGGTTGGCTTCCATAATTCCTAAACTTTCTAGGATGGCTTCCATTATTGTCAAGAACAAATGTTTGGTTTCTTCTGCATAGTTGGCCACCACTTCCCTGTTTAAAATTATAGTAACAAGTTAAAAAGATGCACTCACATCAAAAGTTTGTAATCAGTGAAAATCTAAAAGAGTGAATAGATAAATTAGTCTTTGAAATTGTTGACATCAATTAAAACTCTTGGGATTCTTTATGAATCGATAAATACATCATTGAAATTGTGAATCGACAAATACATAATTGAAATTGTAAATAGTTTGTCTAAATTATTCTTTTATAGTTAGTGACTATGACGTGACACATTAATCAAATATATAATTTTTCTATTTGAATCTCACATCCTCGCCATCATACAAGAACTAATTTGTCTATAAATTGGGCCATGAGAAATTGTATTTACCCACAAATTTGTCTTAAACATGACCTAAGTTTCATTGATAAAGTCTCTAATAAATTGACACTAATATGACATCAATGTATAGTGTAACGTGTCTAGTTAATGAACTGCACACCCTCTAACATTAGAAATTAATAAAGCAACAATTTTGAATGATGATTTACAATTTTTGGGAAATATATGCCAATTTGCAAAAGTATTGCACTACTTTGATCAATTTGTGGAATTTTGAGGATTAATTTGTCTATTCATCCGTTACTATTTTAATATTTTTTGTCATTTTTAATCTTGTCATGAATTTGATTAATTAACAAAAGTTTGTCTACTATAAGACAGACCCCAAGGGGACCCATTGACAAATTTGCTTTGATTAATTAATAGATATGTTCCAAATCAATCAAATAATAATATGAATTAAGGCGAGCTATGTTGTAATCACAACACTTACTGAAAGTCCATTGGGGAGGCAGGCCAATGAGGGACGAAATCAGGCAAAGGATTACAAATGAGTTTCAAGAAATCCCTCCAACAGAACACCGAGTCTTTTGTTTGACTGAAACTGGTCCCATATCTCACAGCTGCTCTCATATCAGTTGTCATATACTTAGCTCTCTCCTCCAATGGAAGATCGAAGAATCTTCCAACAACATCTATGATGCTCCTTGTTACATCATCTGATATGTTGTGATTTACTAGCTGCATCAATCCAATACAATAACATCCAATTATGTTTTTTTGTATAGCTTATTGGAAAAACAAAATCTCACGTAGATTAAAGATAAAATAGCTCAACATGCATTAGGTTTCATATTTTATCTTTTTTATTTTAAAAAAATTATGTCCCTTCTATTCAATTTATTGTTAGACAAATAAATTAGAAAGAAAAAAATTGAATTATTGACATAATTAAATACGAATTTTGTATTCTTTTATTTCTCATCTTTGCCTCAAATTGAAATTTTTCTAAGAACCAAGACCAACATTGGACAACATAAAGACAAGTGATGGATTTAGGTTGTGTGCGGTCACAATTTCATTTGGTCGCTACAATGACAGCCTTTGGAATCAAAATCTACATTGAAATTTGGATCATTAAATCTTGTTCGGACTAGTGCATGAAATTGCGACAACACACAATCCAAATCCACAAGGGATATAGTATTTGATTCTTGTTAGGGTAAGAAAAAGTTGAATTTCAGTTGAAGACATCAAAGTCCTGTTAATAGAAAAGACAATGAGAGATATAATATAATATGCTATCATTTTCATTGACACCTCAGACATAACAGTTTAAACATTATTTGTGACAGTTGTTTGCCAATTTCCTACCTGGAAAAATCCATATTGTTCACAAGCATTGGCTAGAGACTGAAGAGCTTGTAGCCTATTTGGACCAATAAGATCAGTGAAATCAATTATGGGTAGCTGAAGATTTTCTTTAGCAACATTTGAATCATCCATACTCTTTGTGGGTCTTTCTGAAGCTGGAAACATATACTTCTTTGGTACCTTGTGAAGATAACCTTTCTCATACAAATGCTTCACTCCTTTATGATATTCACTTTCTATTGTACTATCATTCATTGCCATTGCAGGAGACATGAATAACCTGTGAAAGTAAATTATATTAAAACTAGTAAACACCATATGTAATCTATCTTGCAAGAATGTGAAGAAAAAACAAACTATATGTGAAATTTTGTGACATGTAATAATGTTAAGTTTCGAATTGAACGAATATAACATGAACATGTGTTTATATATGGATCAATCTTCAGGTTTTGAACCAGTTTATAAGAATTGAGTTAGACCCAATTCAAATTATAAGATAGTTTCAAACATGAAAACTATAGTAATTATTCCCCAACTTTGACAATAAAAAAAAGTATGCAATTCTATTTTACTTAGTGCACGTATAAAGAATGTTAATATGCTATATGAATTAAGATTTTTCCAACTACCTTAGGTTGAGAAATATATGGATGGTTCAAAATGGGGCTTAGAAAGTTGGAAATTGAGAAAGAAGGTTGGTTAATGAATGTTAACGTTATGTTGAATTTGACGTGTATTTATAGTAAAGGGTAGAAGGAAAAGTGGGGCAGGGAAAAAGTATCAAGTTTTGAAAAAACCACTTTGAGGTTTCTAAAACCGTAGAAGACTGATTCTATTCTAATCATTTTCAAGTCCAATTTTTTTAACAGAATAAAACCGTTGACAAAAGTTCAGTCAAACCACGAGATCCATTACAACATTAATTACTGTTTTTAAAATAGTATTTAATTGCATCCATCTCTTTTCATCACTCTAAAATTTCTAATAAGTAGATTGTCCTCTTTCTTAGCTATACCCTACTCTCTCTCTATCACTTTGTAGTTTTGTTACAATTATTTTGATTTTGTTTTCTTTTTCATGTTATTTAATTGTAGTTTTTTTTTATAAAATGTTCTTACAACATTAATTACTGTTTTTAAAATAGTATTTAATTGCAGAAAACTATATATAGGCATAGCTGACTTTTGGACGTGTATATAGATATATATTACTGCTCCTTTCCTACTGATCAAATTTAACTTATTTTATGTAAACAGAAAAATTAAATAATTAAGGAAAAACATAAAACTTTAAAGTGTTACTTTGGGACATAAATAGAAATAGTTGTTTGTCCCTGAGAGCCTAGCTCGATTGATAAGGATATTATATAATCAGAGTTCGAATCCTAAACACCCCTAAAATGAATTTTTAAGTACTAGACTATTTGTCCTAAAAAAAAAATAGTTATGTATCTTCGTCACAACACCGTCTGAATTATTATTGATTTTATTATTCTCAAGATGAAGGTCGTTGTGTGTCATGTCAGTATGTACTATGTGATAGTATCACCATATTAATGTGCTCCACTTCAACCTTCAATTTTACCTGTGGATGTTGAATTTGGATATTTTGAATTGTGAAAAAATTATGCCGATGATAATCATTAAAATATATTATATTCTACAACTTCTAAAGATAACAAGTGAGATCCAATATAATTTAACGATTAGATCATCCACATAACTCTTATTTTTTTTATTCAAATTCGTCGATGCTAGGGTTGGTCAAAGTAGGAGACCACTAAAGCCCTTACATTAAGTCTCCTTACGAATATATTGCACCTCATTGCAGAACTATTGTTACACCTCTTTGGTTGTAAACTAATAACTGAACCTTTATTGTGGACAAAAAATACAAATAAGAAAAAATAGATCAACATTGCCCGTATATTTACGTTGGCAATTTGTTTATGATTTGGATCAATTATTTACGTATTTAGCTATCAAGTCTATCTATAAAAAAATAAAATTAACTTGAAGTATAATTTTATTTAATTACCTGTCTATAAATTGCAATACAAACTTTAAGGAAAATTAAGCATCGATCACAGTCCCATGTTCCACCTTGAAGTTGACTAGGGCTTTGCGTGCATCTTTGTTTCCCTGTCATAACATAACTAAGATTCCACCAATTTGTATATTTGGGGGTGGAGGTAATCATACCTCTTCAGAGGCTTGAGTCCCTGCTAGCTTTTTTAAAACCTAATATGTTTTTTGAATTGCAAAATAAAACTATTGAATTAATTTGGAATGCAAGTCAACATATTTTTCATGTATTTATTAGCTAACAAGTTTGAATAACCAAAAAGTCTTCTTCTTTAATACAAATAATTTTTTTAAAACCCCCTAATTATCAACCCTAGCTCCCTCCGCTACCCAATTGTGTGCATCTATACAAGAATATCTTACCTATAATTTATTGATCCAAGTGCTAAGAAACCCATACTCTTTAAATAAATGGTCAAAGATTAGATCATCGACTTTTTTTTTTTTTTAAAAAGTTAAAATAACCCCCCCAAATTGGCACCAGAGAGAATCGAAGCTGAGACCTTGAGGAGGAGCACACTCTCAGGTCCCAAGCCAATACCACTAGGCTAACCCATGGTGGGTATAGATCATTGACTCTTTCGTAAGGAGAAAATTGGGTTCCAGAGAAGAATACATATTATCTGCTCCATAAATTCTTGTTATCGCCAGCGGCGGAGCCAGGAAAATTATAGAACCTGGGCAAAAAATTTATCGCAAAATATGGCGTGTTAAGAACGTTACAATATGACTTTACACAAAATATTATAAATTTTCGACAAACGACAAATTAATTATGAATTTTTAAAGTGTCAAAAACTCAAAAAACAAAACAATGGAAATCTCGATCTATAAATCAAATTTTGAGCTCATTATTTGCAGAGACATCTGTAAAAATACATAAAAAGGATCTGTAAAGTTTCATAGCATTTCGAAGTCGTTTCAATTTATTTTGATTTTTCAACCAAAACGTGCAAAATTGAATTTTTGTTTCGAGTAAGCGTATACCCACAGGTAAAATTTAGTTCCCTAATTTTGCAGACATGACTAGAAGATGATAAGAAAATTCACAATGAAATTTTGTAGTTTTTAAACGAGATACAAATTAATTATAAATTGTTTAAGAAATTCATAATTATGGGGAATAAAAATTCATAATTAATTTGTCCCTGGTCGGAAAAATTTAATTTTTTGTGTAAAGCTATATTTTAACGTACTAAATATGTATGGAAAAAATCATGAAAAAATTCAACATCTATGTCACATTTTTATACTACGCGTATATTATAATGTAAAAAATAAGAAAAAAAAACTCGAATTACAATGTTAGAATATATGTTTTTTATTTTACATTGTCAATTTGAACAATTAACCATTCAAAATAAGAGGGATGAACCTGTCAATAGTGTGCTAAATAAAATTAGTACATAATAAATGTCTTTTTCGAGATCTCTTTGCGTGTTAGAATTTTCTGATTTTGCCCAAAAAAAAAAATTAAGTAGGAAAAAGGCTATTGGGCTGGACTTGGTATAACGAAAGTAGCAGCTGAGCCCAGGCTAGCTGGGGGGTGCCACCGCCCCTGGTTATCGCTGAAAATTCCTATGCATGGAGAAATTTTAGCTCAAAGAGGAGAATTTACACTGTATGCTTCACAAATTTTTCGACGAAGATTAATCACCATCACTAACAACGGTGGAAACTTTATACCTATAATATAATATGGTGATAAAAAAAAAAACGAAGCCTTTATTTATTTTTATTTTTTTTGGTACAAAAGAAGCCTTTATTTATTCCTGTTTGCTCAGTATATGTATATAGCAGCCTATTTATGCTCCTTTTGTTCTGGTAACTTGGTTAATGTTTGAATATTACCTTCTAGTTCTATAGTTTCCATTTTTGATGGCCGTTAGTGCCTTCTAGAATTATTTAGTTATCGAAAAGACAAGTGTATCTCGTGTTCATTTATTTACTTTCCACGTCATCATACTAAAATATTTATTTAGTGGCTATGTGCATGTTTTGTAGTTGTGGCAATATTTTAATTAGCAGGATACATATGCTTTCGATGGATCAATTTGTATACTTTGATTCCTTTAATTTAATTTGTTCATTGCTCCTACTTTTGTTTGAATGGTCTTTCGAATGTGATACATGTCAAATCTTCTAGGTGGTTTATTAACTTTACTCGTTTTCTTTTGTCCTCTGAGTGATTCCCTTGTAATATTATTGTTCTTATTAATTTGCTGCATAGTTTGCACTTTTTCTTTTATAATTACGGTTTCTAATGCCTTACCTTAGACTGCTTCGAAGAGCATGATATCGAAAGAAAAAGAAAAAAAAAACAGTTCAATATATGTTTAAATATAAGAATAAAAACGAGCCCAAGGTGTACAGATGTGATTAGGGACTATTCTTGATAAGGTATGAACTACCACATTTGTTTTCTCCAAAAAAATTCAACATGACGGTTTTCAAAAGAAAGACTATGACTAAATTAGGGAGAAATTTATAAGTTTCATGGATCCTTGGAGGCATGGACCATGGTTTGTTAGGAAATATCTTCTACATAGTTGACTCTATTTAATGTGTATATATTTACCTTCACTAATAGTTAACTCTAGTTATTTTCCTTTCAATGCACAGTAAATTAGATCTCACTGATTGAGGATCATGGTTGTCATGCCTTAGAATTAGCTTAACATACTTCTGTAAATATATCATATATATGGCCTAGAGGTACATACAATACAAGAAATATATACATAATTCTATTCCATATTGTTCTTCTCATATTTTATATTTTATATTCAATTTTCATACTGCTGTCTTAAGATGGCATCAGAGCTCGATCAGGGAAATGAAAAATCAATAGAAAGTTCACAACAGAAAGAATCGAACAACAACAGTAACAAATCAAATAACAACAACAATTCTTATATGGATTCATCAAATCCATATTACATTCACCCTTCAAATCATCCTGGTCACTTGCTTGTCCCACCAAAATTGAATGGCACTAATTACTCATCATGGAGCAAATCGATGGTTAATGCCCTCACAACAAAAAACAAAGTGGGTTTTATCAATGGATCCATCAAAACACCATCAGAAGTAGATCAACTTGCAGAATATGCTCTCTGGAATAGGTGCAACATCATGATTTTATCGTGGCTTACACATTCTGTAGAACCAGATCTGGCCAAGGGAGTCATTCATGCCAAGACTGCTTGTCAGGTTTGGGAAGATTTTAAAGATCAATTTTCACGGAAAAATATTCCAGCAATATATCAGATTCAAAAGTCATTGGTCTCTTTATCTCAAGGCACCATGTCAGCCTCAACCTATTTTACAAAAATCAAAGGCCTTTGGGATGAATTGGAAACATATCGCACTCTTCCTACTTGCAACCAGATGAAGGCACATGATGAACAAAGGGAAGAGGATCGCTTGATGCAGTTTCTCATGGGTCTTAACGATTCTTACAACACTATTCGCAACAATATTCTCATGATGTCACTGTTACCAAACGTTCGACAAGCCTACTCTCTAGTCATTTAAGAAGAAACACAACACCAAATGACTTCTGAAACAACGGAGAATTTCTCCATTGCTGCTGCAATCCACACTCATCCAAACAATTCCTCCAACAAGCTTGTCAAAGACAAGCATTGTGAACACTGTAATAGAGAGGGCCACATAATTGACAATTGTCGAACTCTAAAGTTTCACTGCGGTTTCTGCAACAAGAAAGGGTGTAACGCCCTATTTATTATTTAATTATTTTTGGTTGAGTTTAGAGTCTTTTATATGACTTATGTGATTTATGTTGATTTATGACGTGTTGTGGTGTTTAATATTTTATTAAGTGGCTTTATATATTATTTGGTAGAATATGTTGGATATTTAGAATAAATATATATGAGGGGCTGGTTGGATATATTTAGAAAATACGTTGGTTTAGTTAGAAAATATGTGTTGGTTTAGTTAGAAAATATGT
>Ga0228710_1012593_pt1 | contig 10436 bp, 7 predicted proteins | sample MedpolnodulmetaG_FD_177995 | JGI IMG/M metagenome (GOLD analysis project Ga0228710, IMG submission 177995) | Root nodule microbial communities from Medicago polymorpha collected in Santa Monica, California, United States - pink nodules | ecosystem: Host-associated > Plants > Roots > Nodule... | reverse complement strand
AAAAAAAAGAGAACAAATTTTTTTTTTGAAGGAAGAACAAAAATACTTGTTTTCACATATATTGTTTTTCCCTCAAAAAAAATAAAATTGTTTTGATTGGATCCCAACTCAATATTTTATTTCACCTATAGAACTAGCCTTCAACATATATATATAAAAAAAATATAGTATTTTGAAGTACTGAGCATGATTTTTATATGTGAAGTAATTGAGATTTGTAACAAGAATCATTTCAAAGCAAACTTATTCATTGGATCCCAACTCAATATTTTTACTTCATTAATTAATCTCAAAGCAAAAGAAATTTGTAACAAGAATCATTTCAAAGCAAACTATGAATTTTCAATGAAACCTAGTAAAACTTGTGTCTATTTCAAAGAAAAGTACTAAACCCTGTTTGTTATAGATTTTTTAAATTAAATTTTTATAGTGTAACATCTATTTGCTATAAAAAATTTAACAAAGAAATTTCTAAAGAAAGTTTTAAATGAAAAATTCGTCTGAATTGCTTATCTTAATAATTGGTTTTAATGACAGTAGGTTATTAGCTACAAAAGGAATAATCAGTAAGCATAGGCAAATAATCTGCCAAAAATATACTGCTCCGTAAAATGTAGTAATTGCATGACTTATCATTATGGAGAAACTACATGTGTATATTTAGGTATAAAATAAGAAATAAGAATATAAGTTCCGAGGGCCGGTCAATTAACAGTAGGAAAATTCTATGGTGAAGTCATAAAAATGACTTTTCTGATGAAGTTAACACTGTAGCATCAAAAGTGTAGTGAGTAACACCCTACTGTTTGTACAGTGACATCAAAAGTTCAGTTCTCATAGTATCATCAATTAATCAGATTAACAAGACTACACTTAATCTAATTTTATCCTACATTGTTTTAAGTGTAAAACCCCACAAAGTGTAACACTTAAGACTATCACATAATATCATTTTGCATGTTAAAGATGTCAACGATAAAATAGTACCTGTAAGTCCAACATATTGCAAGCATTACTAGATGAATTACTAAGTATCATTAATCAGTAATCAACAATTTAAAAATACATCAAACATTACGATCAAAATTAACTTTTTCAAAAAAGTCAGATTCCTAACTGCCCCGTAGAAGCTCCCCTTTTTGCTGTTTTTTTCTATGCAGGTGTGGATGAGAATTTGATATAACTATTATTCACTAGACTAGAAGTGCTTTGACTTTCTTTTTTCGTTTCTTTATACCATCAATCAATATTTCTTTTCAAATACTAGACCCTTTAATCGTTGGTAAGTTTATTTAATGCACGGGAGTATTGAAATCTTTTAACTCATCTTCTATTTCTATTTTTTTAAATGTTTTTTGTTATAAGCTTTTATTTTTGTTCTAGTTTTGTGTGCGTTTGATTGCCTAAAATACAGGGCACTAGATGCATAACCTTTTTTACTATGTTTGATGAAAAGACAGTTATAAAACGGGACAAAACAGATAGCAAGAGACATTTGACCAAAACATAAATTTTTATCTCGTTAAATTATGAGACAACTTTTTGTCCCAAGTACATAAATATACATCCAAAAGATTCAAAATTTAATATTATGTAAAACCGAACCTCATTTGTGTGGTTTGCGCACACGGTCCAACATACAACTCACATAACCAACAAAACCAAAAGTGTCAAAAATAGAGTATTAGGAAAATTGTGTGCAAAGCATACCACCAAACACCAATCGTGTCCTTAATAGTTGGAGAGCAACAAAAACCTTCGCATAGCAACTTGTTAGACACATATCAAGGAGTCCTTGTTTTGTAAATTGAAATTTGATATGCAGATGGATGGAGGCAACGGTAACGGCACAATAATTCGGTGCAGTGACGATGAGCTCTCACCGTGGGACGAAATGTGTCTACAGGCACGTTAGCACTCCGACGATCAAGTCAGTATGAGAAATGAGAGGAGTTTGTAAGAAAAGTGTGGAAAGTGAATCATACCCTATGGGTGAAGCCAAGTTCACCCTTATATAGGCGTGCATCTTCATGTGATGTGGCGTCTTATCAAGAAGTCGTTGAAGGACACACGTATAACCCAAATATTGTTAAATCACATACAAAACTACTTTTTTTCTCTTGTTAGCATAACCCAAATCATAATTTGTAACTTTTTTTCTTACAGAATATTTAAACTAGCTTCCAAAAAGAAAAATGTAACGCCCTGAATTTTTGATCCAAGACATTACGTCTAATTCTTTCTTTTTTAGAAAAAGAGGACTATCTTTTTTTTTCCTAACTAGAACTTAACAAAAATAGTTATACTAATCTAATTACAATTCATAAAATCCAAATTTGTTTCCCCACGTACACGCTTCAAGCAAAACATCAAGCACACATCATATCTCCACATGTACCTAAAATGTTGGTGGTAAGGGTTAGTCTTCAACACCCATGAAATAAAATCAATAAATGAATTTCAACATCAAATAAGAATATACAACCATTGTCAAGGAGTTGTGCTACGACATTTCTTTTTAGTTTTAAATATTTAAAAGTTCATCACTCCAAAATATTCTAAAAGAAACAAACACAAGCTCAATATTAATGCAGATGTATGATATGCAACTAGACCATGATCCAGATATCGCCCCAATTGGCATAACAATATTAATCGCCCCATTTGGCAAAATGATTTTAATCGCCCCATTTGGCAAAATGATTTTAATCGCCTCATTTGGCAAAATGATTTAATCACCCCAATTGGCAAAATGATTTTAATCTCCACATATGGCAAAATGATTTTAATCGCCCCATTTGACACATGAACAAGAATCGCCTCGCACCATTTGGCACTGTCATGCTATGAATGCAATATGTATTTTTTTTTTTCTCCAAATTTTTATAGTTTTATACTCTCAAGCCACATAGCTTATCAATTCCACAAAATCATCACGCCTCAAAATTAATAAAATTTATCATAACCTCTAGAGACAAAATCGACAGACATCACCTTAAATCAATATAATTCACAATTTCGCATATCAACAATCATATACATCAATCAACGAATTACCAATTTCACAACTAATCAATCATACATATAATTATCAAAATTCACATATTCTTCAAAGTCAATAACAAAAATTACTAAACAACAATTCTTATATTTATTAATAACAATTAATCTCTTCACTCATCCATTGAATTAAGAAGCATATCAAATTTTATATCATAACCTATCATTTTCAATTAAATCATGGTCAAGACTAGAGCCCTTACCTTCCCTTTCCTAGCAACCTCTGAATGCACACGCTTAGATCCCTTACTCCACTAAATCTATTCCCCGTTTTTGTTGCTGCAATGAACATTCAGTTTCTCCCTGTCGTTTTCTCTAAAAGGTGTAGAAAGAGAATGAGAAAATAGTAGGAATAGAGGGATGAAAATCGTAGCTTTTTTCTGACAGAATATTTAAACTAGAAATAAATCCAAAACAACGATTAAATTCTTTTTAATTTCGTTTACACAATTCTTAGGTTCAATTCAAACTCAGACCGTTTGTTTTAGTTGAAAGAGATCTAAATTGTCTCATCAAAATGATTTTATAGAATTTTTCTCAAGTCTCTTAAAATGGGTCTCATTACAAATAGTTGCTTAAGTCAGTGACGCTTAGTTAAGTTCCACTTAGTTTTGACTAATTTTAACACTTCTCGATCTTTGTCAACCTCTGTAAACTTGAGAAAGATTAACCTATCTTGTATTCAGTTGTTATTGATTTGACTAACTTTCATTTGACTATAAGAAATTCGGGTGTTTGTCGTTATCGGTTATCAACTTAATTACTTTTAGGTGTACACAACACTCAATCAAATAATTTCTTATACATGCATTTACCTATATTTTTATACTTTTAGTTTTTATTTATGTTTGTCAAAGCCTTATAATAAATAAACAGTCAATTTTATTCTTAAATTATTCTTTTCTTACCGATTTAGTCGCTAAACTATTAAAATCAACTCAAAGGTCCTTCAACTATTCCGCCATCCAACTATTAAGTTCCTCGGTTAAGTTAACAAAGTTGGTTGATTTTCATGATAGTTTAATGACTAAATTAATGTATTTTTCATGGCATTTTAGTTGATTTTAATAATATAGGGACTAAATTGGCGAGAAGGTAATAATTTATGAATGATATTGTCTTTTTATTCACATTTTAATTTTCAAAAATTCATTTTCACATCTAACATTCTCTAGATGAGTTGAGGAACCCAAAATCTTAACATAGTTACTTCTTTGGTGTAATCGTTTAAAGAAAAAAGAATATGATTGTTAAAAATTGTTAGCTGAATCCTAATTTAAGTTCAACTCAAATTAGGCACGCCAGATGATGGTATACTACATCCGATATGACTAATAAATCTAGTTCTTCATATCACCACTAAAATTACATTTTAATTTTTAAAAAAATCATTTTCACATCTAACATTCTTTAAAGGAGTTAGGAACCCAAAATCTTAATATAGTTTTGGATTTATTTCTGTGGAGTTCTTATGGAATGAACTACCGAAAAGAAAGATGGATGCATCTTGTTGATATAGGTAGTACCAAACAATTCTTATAAGCATTCCTTCAACCATGTAGTTCAATACATGCACGGCCTCGGGATCCCTATTATTCCGGTGTGATTCAGTTCATCTAAAAGTTGTCGAGAGCGCTCATTGTCGTACCTTGTACACTGGCGACCACTCCCCACCCTCGTCAGTCTTGGGTGTTACAGCATGACTGATAAATCTAGTTCTCCATATCACCACTAAAATTAGCATGATGCAATGTCAACAACAACAAAATCTGGGCCACAAAGGATGATGCATCTAACGCTGATGTCATTACAAACAATAAGCTTTTAATCTAAATTGGTTAAGTCATTGTGCCTCATTTGGATCATCAATTTTTTTGGCACATGGAGTTCTCTAATCAAGATAAATCTCCAAGCATTTCAAAGGAAAAATAATCTCTGTGCATGTGCATCTGACACTTCCACTAGAAAATATCATCAAATAAATACTCATCAAAGATTCAGTAAGAAAAAGCACTAACAATGTCATACTCCTTTTCAAGTACAAGCGAGAAAGTACTTATACATAAAGTTACCATGACTTTAATCAATGGTTGCCCACTTATCTGCCCATAAGTAGCAAAATAAGCAATTTAACAGAGTGGAAACACAACTTTAAAGATAATAAATAACTCAATTTTCTGAGTCACAGACGAGCAACCTTACACACACAACCACACTTCTTTACTCTCTAAAGCTTACTCAGTGATTTATATTGGCTAAATTCTTATGCAAGTAATTACTCTGCTAAACAAACAGAAAAACAAGCGTTCCAAACAACATGGCATACAAAAAGACCACAAATAACCACAAACCAAAGCGATGGTTCTCTATACATAATGCAAGCTAATTAAAGCCAAAGACCTGGCTCATCTCAACTCTTACGGCTAATCACTGTCACAGAATTACTTATGAACCAATTCCTATGTGATAGTAACATAGTGAGACAGATAGAAAACCTGAAGCAACCTCCCCTTGCGGGAGACAAGTGTTGTTAGTTGATTAAAGATGCTGTTGAGCTCACGAATAGTGAACAAATATAGGCTTGCATCGGTTTTGAGGTAAAAATATATCAAATGTGAAGTTTATAATAGCATGTGCTTTGGTTCGGTTTATATTACTTGTTAAAAAACTTCGATCCAGTCAAGTGTAGTTTGAATAAAAGTTTATATTACTTTTGAACATACAATTATCACAGTTTATTATTTTGACAAAAAAAACTTTTATTTTTTTTGACAAAAAACCTAATTGTAGTTCGAAAGAGGGAGATGAACGAACAATTCATCAATTCAATCATTGCTACCCAAACAAAGATATCCTCTTCACATGTGAACAGTTAAAGGCTACTGCACGGTCAAATAAATAAAAGTCGACATGTGGCTGAAACCTTTGGGCACAAAGATAATTCCATGAACATTGGTGCTTTGTATTTGTCTCTACGGATTTGGCACTCTGAATTGTCATGGTTCTTAACTAATTCTTTAATTGTGACGGTAATAAAACATTTTTAATTAAAACCTTTAGATACGTTGATCTCTAAAGCATACAGTATCATAAAAATTAGACGATAAGTTATTGTACACAAACAAACAATCTCAAGATTATAATGAATTTATAAAGTAGAGTCTCAAATTTAATGGAGTTTATTGCAATGTTTGTGACAATGGAAGCTTGAGTCTGCTATTCCACGCACTAACCATTGTCATTCAAATAAATAAAAGATTACATGCGGTCGAATTCCTTTGGCACAAAGATAATTCCATGAACATTTGGTGCTTTGTATTTGTCTCTACGGATTTGACACTCTAAATTGTCATGGTTCTTAGTACTCTCTGAAGCTTCACAATTGATGGATTCAATATAATCATCATCACAAATGCAATGCACACAGTACTTACTTAGCCTCGTTATATGCATCAATACGTACAAGTATAAAATTTGACAAAGTTGGTCCAAAGCTAGACTGTCATGGCGAATATATATTTAGAGAAAGAAATAGTAATGGGATACAAAAGGCCTATCACCAGTAAGAATGGCGTGTATCCTCCTGGTCAATTTTGTCTCTGAAACGACTATGCCACAAAAAATAAGAAAACCATGAGGAAAAACATCAATACAAAGAAAATCTTGATCATCAGCCACCTATTAGAAGATATGCTATTCAAATACTTCAACAAAGCCCCTTGTGCCCCCTCTACATTTGCCAGGGTATCATCCATGTTCTCATCAATCCTGCAAATTAAGTACTTCTGTCAACCTCACCAATGTCTCAATTGGCCAATATGAAAACAAAAATCAAGCAAAAAGACAATTGACCTTATCAGCGAATCTTAGTACAACATATACAATAGTTTGCACCAAATTTTCATAGTTTAAATGAGCATCAAGGTTGCCAAACAAGCATGTTCAAGCAAAACTCATGGAGGAGCAAACTCACACTTCAGACAATAGCTGACAGTAAGCTGGCGATTTTACCCATTGTGGGTAGCAGATAACCAAAGCTAGTATGGTGGGTTTCAAACCCACTGCAATAAACGACAGGTGAGTATAGGGTCAATCACCCCAACACTCCCTGTCAACATAAGGTTTTGATTATTATAGCAACCAATAAATTCCATTATCTTAACTTTTTACCATTTTAACACTAATCCTAACCACGTAAGTTATCTTATTTATGAGATGGTAAATTACTTTTAAATTTACTATTTGAAGCAATATAAAAGTATGTTTACCATTTCAAGTAAGGGAGATGCTAACAAGTGCCCCGGGCACTTGTTAAGGAATTATGAAAGGAAATATTATCTCGGAAATTGTGTATTCTACTTTTTAAAAATTGAAAAAGTGTTCTTTTCAATGCAAAACTTGTCTTTTCTTTCCCCCCTTTTAGTTTCTTAACTAGGGCCCAAGGGCACCGGTTAGCAAGACCCATCAAGTAATATAAAAGTTTAAAACATTCACAGCACAAGTATGGAATGAGTGGGAAGAGTGCAGGTTCTAAAAGTTTTCTGACAGGGAATGGGGCAAGTTCAGATTCTAATCCTTATACAATGTCAGATTAGAATTATAGATGAGCTACCTTACACAACCACATTTGCTATCTTACAGGGCACAAGATATGTAAGGATTAGCCCTCTAACATCTCAAATTTTAAGTGCAAATTGGGGTTTTTGGTCAAATTCAATGTCACGGAGAATTGCCGAGACCTGCTCAGCAGTACACATCCAGTGAACTCTCCTGTTACAGCTGCACCTTTTATTCGTCCGCATCTGCCATCACCATTACGGCCAGTGGCTGCTCCGGCGAGACAAGAAATTATTGACTACCTTGCGGCTTGCACTAAATGATGAAATCTTGTCCCACAAATAACCACAAACCAAAAGCGGTGTTCATTATACATAATGCAAGCTAATTAAAGTCAAAGCTATAACTTGTCTAAACTCTAATCACTGGCACAAATTCATTTGTCACAGAATTACTAATGAATCAAGTAAGTTTGTATGCAATAAAGGACAATACACAAGTAGGACAAATAGAAAACCTTATGGCAACCTCCCCTTGCTGGGAGACAAGTGTTGCTAGTTGATTAAAGATGTTGCTGAGCTCATGAATAGTGGACTCAACATTTTGAAGAGCTTCAGCTCTGCTTTGCATGTAACTGTCCTGCAATGGAACTACTTGCTGCTGCTGCTGCAACAACGGTTGACTCTCTCCATCCACCTGCTTCCTGTGGAATGTGGAAGACCGTGGAAAAAACAAAATAAATATATACAATTACAGCTGAAGATATAATTCAACCCAACCTGAAACAAATTCAAATGCCAGTATAACTAAGAAAAATGGATAAAATGGACAAGCCTCCTTTTTACATTTATTTTGGCCAAGTCTGTTTAAACAACCAATTTCTCCATGCCCGGTGAAGTTTTGTCAGTGGAACAGTTTTGTTGGGCCAGGCCAAGATAGGCCAACAAAACAATGTCTCAACTTAGCCAGACTGTTTGATAGATCTACTTGTAACTATGCAAGCAATTGAGTTCCATAAATTAAATTAGGCAAATTAATTAACTCATAGGCTGTGAACCTATACTTGTGAAAGGCGAACTCATAATATTAACACAACAAAGGGTTAAAAACTGATGGAATATATGTAAACTGAAAACCTCTTAAACATCTTGATAGTATGTTAGATTATCTCATAGGATTAGTTTTTTAATCTTATATGCTAAACTATCTTAAACGATTAATTTGCATATTTATTCGGATTTGGAGTCTTACAATAATATACATTTGGGTTAATTATTAGTCTTTTATATCAAAGAAACAATCATACAAACTACAATAATAAATCAAAGTCTTAATTGTATCTCTTCCCTCTTTATTTAAAACCTTATAACTTCAAACAAAAACAAAACTCGTAGTATAAAATGAACATCAGTACAACGGTTAGCTGCGACAAAATTCCTGAAAATTGAGTCATACTGCAAACACAACCAAAAGAGAACAAATAGACCAAAGGTGCGTGAGCACACTTTTACTCGATTATATTTGATAAACAATCTATTGTTTCTTGGAACAAAAGCTATGCACTTGATAATTTAATCAAGCATGACACATAAGTTAAATTGATTCAAGTTATCCTATATGCTTAACTAAAGCATCTAACAATACAATCAACATATGAAAAGGAACATAACTTACCCACTAGCCCATGGAGGTGCAGGGGCACTAGAAGTACTAGCAGCTGTCTTTGTAGCTAACGGACGTTGGCGTATGAAAGGATTTGCAGTATCCTTAGAAGCATTCGCCGAAAACAATTGTCTTCTATTCTCATGCACTTTCAAATTCTTCATAAATATATAAAAAGAACAAAAGCATTAGAACATAATCATATGCATAAAAGCACGCAAATACAGTTTACAAAAACAATACCTCAGTACGCATGGTAAGAACATCTTTAAATTCCTTGGTAGTGCTCATCAATCGCGTCTTTAGGTCATCGACGACAGTAGTTGAATGACTAGTGGTGTCGGTAGAAACATTTCCACTCTCATTTCTAGAATTACTGACTAATTGAAGATCCACAACCGCAGAGTTAAGAGCGGTAATATCTTGCTTAATAACACTTGTTAATTCTTGAATCTCCATCGTTGGATCATCAAAAACCGAAGTCCTTTTCGCCACTACAAAAACAAAAACATTGAATAAAAATTAATAATAATACATGAAGAATTGAATTGAATTGAATTGAAATTGAGATTACATTTGGCGAGCTTGGAAAGTTTCTGAGAGGTTTGGTGAATTCCATAACCGATTTTGGAAGCTCTTCGATTAAACTCGGATTGAATTGCAACGGCGGATCGAGGATCGTCGGATCTGGAAGAAGAAGGAGAAGAGGAAGAAGGAGCGCTGGTGGTGGGTCCGTTTGGACCTGATCCAGATGAAACTGATTTCTTCAATCTCTCTGCAACGGTGTGGAATTCATGTGTACGATCTCGAAATGATGATTGTGATGATTTGAACTGCATCTTTGTGGAGGAAAATTGAAACCCTAGATCTAATTAGAATTGGAATTTGGGGTCGATTGATTGATTTGAGGATATAACAAAATTATGAAAACTTTGTTTGGGTAACGATTACGAAGGGGGAGAAGGAGGTAACGAATTTAGGATTTGGAAATGGAAGATCCAGCTTTCATGATTGTTAAAACTTTAAATCAGATTTCCTCAAAAAAAAAAAAAAAACTTTAAATCAGATACACATTTGTCACCAAACCATTATGAATCCTATCGTTGCAAACAATTTTTATTTTTTTTTGACAAAAATAAAAACTTTTATTTAAAATA
>Ga0228710_1012591_pt1 | contig 10438 bp, 3 predicted proteins | sample MedpolnodulmetaG_FD_177995 | JGI IMG/M metagenome (GOLD analysis project Ga0228710, IMG submission 177995) | Root nodule microbial communities from Medicago polymorpha collected in Santa Monica, California, United States - pink nodules | ecosystem: Host-associated > Plants > Roots > Nodule... | reverse complement strand
AAATAAAAAAAAAAAAAAGTATATTTCAATAGTTAGATTGAAGTTATATTAACATTTTATATGATACAACTTTTTTTTTTTTGGCCAAATAGAGAATATAATAAACAAAAAGAAAGATATACACAAACTGGGGGACATTAGACCTGATCCAAGAATAACCAAAAGAGGAATATATCGTGTAAAATCAGTCAAGTGGATCAGCTCTAATCTATCTTAACAAAAATTCACTAAACACAGACGCAACCCAGCGAAACTGCGCACGGGCGCAAAACCAAGTTAAAAAAAACATGAAGAGTGAACATTGCATAGAACGATTAGAGTGTAAACTATGGCGAATGGATCGACCGCCAACACGGTATTAGAATCCAAGTGTCAGCTCCCTGATAAACAACAAGCATAAAGCTCTTTCGAGCAAAGCAACGCGTAAGAACTCAAATCGAGGGATGAGTCCAATACGTCAGTAACCAGACTCTTTCGAATTAAACGAGCCAGACCCTTTCGAGTTTTTAAGTCACAACGGAACCACACCCTTTCGGGTTAATGTACAACAATTAAGCATAAAGTTTTTGATACAACAGTTATTTTTGAATGTACAACAGTTAATGTAATCACATCACAAGTGCCGCTTGTTGGAAGGCACAACAAATCTTTCAATTTAATTTCTCAAATAATTAAGCTTACATGATACACAACTTTACCTGTCAAAAATAAATGATAAACAACTTTAAAATTGTCCCTAGCTAGCTAGTGCAATAAACAGAAGAAAAAAGGGGCTAGGTGCAATGTTGACATGTTCATTACGCATCTGAGAGAGAAACATGGCATGTCATCACAACATCAATAGGTCCAATTATGTGTATAAAATATCAAAAAGGGTGAATGTCTGCATTTGTAAGGTGGGGAGGGGTCCAAATATTGTTGTTTTCACTGTCAATATAAAGGGAAAAAGATTTGTGGGGTTAACTTGTTAAGTGTCTCAAATCGCCTTACGCACTTGAAGCCAAGAGAAAATATTCTCAAAAGGTAGTGTAAATTATGGGCGTTCAAATTCAAATTGATAAATAAAACATGTAAATCGATTTAAAATAATTGAAAACTGCTCAAAACCGCTATATCTTGGATGTGTTGGCACCCCATTGAACAATAACCGATTGGTTCGGTTTTTCGACCCCACTCAAAAATCGAACCGAACCAAACCGCATCTAGGTAAACTCAATAATTTACATGTCCCTTAACATTGCGAGGCTTCAATAATTTCATTTCGTCTTCCCTTAAAATTACTACTTTTTTTTAATGTCAAAACTGATCTTTATTTTCCGTAAAGTAAACAATTTCCACCAAGATCATGTGGAACATATTTACATAGAAATCTTTAAAATGGTAGACAACTAGACATGAAAGGAGTAACGAATTCAATGTTGAACCAGTTCACTTACTTTACAATTTTTGCGGACATAACTTGTGTTTGTGTGTTAGAATGTTAATGAAACTGTCATAGTGTCAATTAAGTGTTTACTTAATAATAAGTATATATACTTATCGTATCCTTAAATTAAGGCATTTAAATTTTGCATAAAATATAGTTTTTTTATTTGGACAGAAGTAGTTATTGTATAGGTATTAAAATAATTTTTTAAAATTTGTAATTTGGATAACCGAAAATCGATTCAATTTAAATTGAATTAAATTGAATCAGACCGAATTAGGGTTTTGTAAGGGAGAAATTCAAATCGAATCGAACCGTGAATGTTATAGTCTTTGGATTGCATGGTTTTTTCTTTAAAACCAGTCCGAACCGCATTGAGAACATCTCTAATGCAAACATCGCAAATAGAAGAAAGTTATTTACTAAACTAGTTGTTTGAGGTGTGTTTGTTTCAAGTTTACCAAATTTATTTCTAGGAATAACATTTCTTGAAATATAGAGATTGAAATTTTATTCCAAGGTATTTAGAAAAAATATGTTTGGTTAACTTTATAATATTCATAGGAATCATAAAAATAGGGATTATAATAGGTAACTACATATAAATTTATTCTCATTTCTATGAGAACTTTATTCCCACCCTTTTCTTTGGGAAAATTTTTCTATTCCCATAAACATTTTATACCCGAAAAAAAAAATAGTAAACTTGTAACAAACATAGACATATATATTTCTATCATTTTATTCTCATAAATCAACAATTTTTTTTATTTTTTTATAAAATAAAGGTGAACTTTTATTCCAAAAACAAAAGATAAATCAACAAATATAACTTTGTTGAAAGAGTCGGGAATATGTTTGCGAAATTGGGAATTTAGTCGCAGTTTACTTTTATATTTCACGTTTCATTTTCAAATAATAAATACGATAAAATATAGATTTAATACACCAACTTGAGTTGTATTTAATGTAAGGGGGCTAGATTTTCGTAACTAGCAAGCCAAAATATGAATTTCAGGTTGAAGAGGTATCCAGATTTAATTTCCGAAAAGTCAACAAATAAAATAACCTAATAATAATATAGAGGACTGGATCTATCGGAAATAAAAGATTCTATCACCATCTTCTTTGATATATATATTATTTTTTCGCGCCGGTTTCCGAATCACCAAATGTGAGCGACTAATCCAGCTCGTGCGTAGAGGCATGCGCACTGTCAAGCGTTGTTCTCCTGAAAATCGAATCCGGTATTCCCCAAGTACGTCTTTGGAAGGAGCCCCTTGCCACTGGAGCGTAAACAACTTGGTTTCTTTATAATTTTTGAAAAGAACATTTTAACTCTTAAGATTGTTTTTCCTAAAAAAAAACTCTTAAGATTGTTTCAGTGTTTTCAAAACACATTTTTGCTAGCTATTCTTTTATTCCTCTCAATCATAGTTATTCATTGCATGAATCTTTCACCTCATTACTAAAAATTTAAAATTAACATAAATTTTAAAATAGGATTGAATCAATTTTTTTTAATTATGATAAATGTTAGTAATTACTACTTATAAATGTTAGATTAATATATATCCTTTTGTCTGGATTTGAATACAAGACCTTCAACTTCTTATTTCTTACTTAGTTCAAATCCATTGAGCTACCATCAATAGCCCTGATCGGTTCCGGTTGCCTGAAATTTGGAATTAGTTTAAGTCCAAAAGATGCTTGTTATTTGCTACATATGCTTTCAGACAGTTCTCCCTAGTTTTAGGGCTTTTAGGCTTTGATTGTACCATGTCTTGAATCATATATACAGCAAAATAAGTACTCCATGTTTATCACTTTTGTACCCAACAAGTTTAATGGACCAGAAGAATCGATAGAAATTAATAGTATTTTCCTGTTTGCATGAAATGAAGTTTTGTTTGTTTTTGCATGAGACAAGTTGTATTGTATCTCTTTATACCAGGTGGTTTTTAGTTGCGGTTTTTGTAGGCCTTAGGCTTAGTCCACTTTTTCATTTTCATAATAATTGGGAGAGTTTAATACCCCTTGGTTATATTTCCTATTATATTATAACATAAATTTTGTGTTTATAATTGACTTTATCTTTCTGTCTACGGTGAGTAACCATTGATTTGATCGTGAATTGAATTAACCATTTATTTAATTAAATTAACAATATTTTTTAACATGATTAATTAGGTTTTTTTTTTTAGGAAATGATTAATTAGGTGTTATGAATGTAGTAAAAAAAATAGATGTAATAATATCATTAAGAGTCATGCTAACTTATTTCTCAAGGGCACATGTTGTACAACCTAAAAGTAAAAACTTGTTCTTAAATTTTATGCATTCAACTAATAAAAAATTCAATTCAATTGCATTAATTATAACAAAATATTTTTACTTTTGATACATTAACTTGTGCATTAACTGGATTAGGATCCTCTCCATTGAAAATTCTCTCAAGTTTTCTCATGTGGAATCTCAACCATCAATCATGAGAGAGAAAGTGAGAATTAAATTATAATGAAAAGTGGTTGTTATATTTTAATAGTGGAGATTGAAAATGGAAAAAATTTGAGAAAATTTTCAATGGAGAGGATCCAAATCCGCATTAACTTGTGCCTTAAAACACCGGTTAGTATTTTTCTATCATTAATTATTGTTTTATAATTTTCTAGGGTTTATACATCATGTGATATTCTGACACTTATTTTGACAATGATACACACGACACCAACCATACCAATGAGCTTAAATTACAAGATCATATCACTTTTACATGATATAGACTAGCTTTTCAACCTAAAATATATATATATAATACTAACCATGTTATGAGGGATTCACATTTTACCATACTTAGAGGACAAAATTAAATGAAGCCAAAGTTGTTGACAGGAAGCTGAAGCAAACTGAACCAAAACATGATTAATGTTTTTAACCATGAGCATATAAAGATCTCATTTGTTGTAACCTAATTAAGCAAATGGAATGAGCCTGTAATGGAATGAATGATCCGAAAAGATGGTTCATGCGTCTCTTTTTTTACAAATCATGCTTCTCTTTTTATTTTAGGTTAAATATGTTTTTCGTCCCTATAAATATATAAAATTTTCATTTTAGTCCCTCTAAATTTTTTGTTTTAATCCCCAAAATTTTTATCCAAATACCATGCATGTGACCGCTACTCTTTTATATCTTTCCCATAAAGTATAACGCTTCAGCCAACCGAAATGTATGTTATTTCTTTTTTGAGGGAAAATGTATATGTTATGTCTTATAGTCACTTGTTATCATTTCCCTATAAATAAAAGAAAAACTTGCACCTGGCATTATTTCTCAATGATTTGTGCCTTTTTTGTTTTAATTTGAATAAAACTTATTATATACTTCTTTTTATTAGTATTATAATATTGATTTTTTATATACTATATTATTGATTGAAAAAGATTAAATGAATAAGTTTTATTATCGATTGAAAAAGAATTGTCAAATGAGATCAATTATGATAATTTAATAAATGGTTTTGTATCTCAAAAAGTAAAATTTTAAATAAAACTATTATTTTTGTAACAAAAAGATTAGTGATAACTTAAAAGGTTTCATTTTAGATTTTACCTTATACCTCAATATGTGTTGGGACGACCCTAGCAAAAACCATCTTATACAAATTTTCAAATCATTCATATAAAAGGTAGGGGTAGACTCCAATCTCCCTGGGAACATTTTCAAGACAAGAATACGTAGCACTCAATTTAAAAAGTTTGTATAAAATACAATTTGAATATATGTGGTGTCTATCGATCCGAAGATGAAAAAAAGACTATAAATTTCAAAAACTGTTTACATATACGATGTAGATGTAGATGTCGAATTTTGTGTTCGAGAAACATTAGGATAAAATAATACAACAATTCTCAAAAAAAAAATTAACAAACCAAAATAAAATATATTAACATCAAACAAGCGTTCTCCCTAGCACAAGACATGCCAGAACGAAACACCAAAGTTTACAACAAAAACAATCTAGAAGAAATAAAAATAACAACAAGGAAAATCAACCAATGTCCATACAAATAAAAGGGCAAATCCACCAACTATGATAACATGCAACAAAGTTTGCAGATCTTGCCTTCAACGACCAAAAAGAAAGCAGCTTAACTTTGTCGAGAAAATGAGGAATTAAATTTTCCTTGTTATTAAATATTTCGTTATTCCTTGCTTTCCAAAGCACTCAAGCACACGAAAAATCAAATTAAATGCATTAAGATCTATGCGCTCGAGAACCATCTATCTACTAATTGAGCAAACTAAAGAAATTGATCTAAATATATCAAGGGGATCAACCAATAACAAACTTAACCAATCGCGCACAAGATACTAGAGAGCACTAAAAATATTACATGTTAATTTTTAAATATGCTATACTGCAAAATGTCATACCAATGCTAAACTAGACCCCCTTTAATTCACTAATACCAAAAAATAGACTCTTGATATATATACACATCTCCTAGCCCTTGTCTCCCTCGGCCCCCCAACCAAATAGAAGTTCTCAAACCCTTTTGATCTGTTAATTTGTTCAAATATGTACTTCAACCAACCAGGTTTACAACATTGAAAGTGGTAGTTTTTTTTTTTTGAAGGATTTGAAAGTGGTAGTTAGAAGCTAGACCTAGCTATCTTTTGGATTATTGATTTGGTTAGGGCAATAATAGTAAATAGGCATCACAATAAGGTGATAAGTTAATGTGTATGTTGACAAATAAAGCGACCAATAATTGTACCATTATAGGGGAAAATTATAGTTAATAATGTTAATATATCACTACCGAAAAAGTCAGGAGTTATGCTATAAATATGAGGACAAAACTTATCTAAAAGGACAATTATTAAGGTGAGAAAGTTTAGTCACATGTGATTTACGAATTTCGCCATGATTTAAGTTACGACTTTTTTATTTAAACAGAAATTCAAGATCATTTTACAATAAAATTGATATATAAACTTCAATTTACAGAGAGCAACACAGTCATTTCTAGGGTTTTGAACAATTTTTATTTATTAGTTCACCATAATTTATGAGACATTTCTCCACCCTAACTAGAAGTGTTTGCATGTGTACCACTCTTCGGTAAAAAGTCTTATAACCAGAGTCGGTCTTAAGATTTTTGGTGTCCTGGGAGAAACAATAAATTGTGCCCTTTTAATTATTCCAATATTTCTCTTCTTGCATTTTTTATTGTAAAATATTCATTTATAATCAAAGTTATCTAAAAATATATTTTCAATAGAATTAATCAAAGCGAATTAAAAAGAAATATATTTATATAATACTAACTAGTAAGTAAAAACAATAATATCAGTGCCCCTAAAAAAATAGTGTCTTGGACTGCCGCCCCGCCCCTCCCACCCACCCTCATGGCCACCCCTGTTCATAACTATCATAATTTGCCTTAGTTTTCTATATTCATATTTATATTTTTTGTGTGGCAAACAACACTAAAAGCACCTATGATATGATATGTCCCAAGCAGCACCATATATGGTGTACTAAGATACTTCCGCCACTAGGAAAGACAAAATTAATGAGGGAAATTAGTGACGGAAAAAATAAAATTATTTGTAAATTTCTTGGTCGCAAAATTTAGTGACGGAATTAGAGGGGGATTTCACGTTTTCACTCACTAATTTTTGTTTTTTTAGTTCGAAGAAGAGCTAATCTGAAGATTCAGGATTCAAACTTTAAAAATTAACATGGTTTACTGATAAGAAAAGTTATTTTGACAATCTAAAAGTTGTCAATTTATTAACGATTCTTTCTCTCTTATTTTAAATGTATTTTTTTCTCTAAAGTTGACACATTTTGGTTGAAATGGATTCTCTTAAAAAAATTTCCTCGTTTCATATCTCTACCATTAAAACTCTTACTTTTTTCTTTCTAAATTCTCTTTCTTTCTCTTTTCTAATGAATGGTGGAGATTTCCGTGAACCCTCATATCACATGAGAGGATCCATCTCCGTTTTGATTGTTCAAACATCGCTCCTCTTTAGTGATTTACTAATATATATAAAATAAGTTTTCTCTTAAAAGCACTATGATGGCCCATAAAATTAATGTATACTCATTAGCCCAATGACATGATCTCCATCTCTGCCTCCACTTCACTCCACACTCTCCTCTATTCATTTCACCTTTCACCTCCCTTTTTTTCTTCTACATTTACCTACAAAAAGCCAATTAAACATCTCTCTCAATCTTCATTATTCACCATAAACCAAATATGTCTTCAAGTGGAAAGGATTTAGCTGAAGGAGGAGGATCATCAACCTCGCAAGGAATCACACTTAGCCGCTATGAATCTCAAAAGAGAAGAGATTGGAACACTTTTGGTCAATACTTAAACAACCTTAGACCACCCGTTCCACTTTCTCACTGCAATTCCAACCATGTTTTGGAATTTCTTAGGTATTTAGATCAATTTGGAAAAACCAAAGTTCACTTACAAGGTTGTATGTTTTATGGACAGCCAGAGCCACCAGCACCTTGTACATGTCCACTTAGACAAGCTTGGGGAAGCCTTGATGCTCTTATTGGGAGGTTAAGGGCTGCTTATGAGGAAAACGGCGGAACTCCAGAGACTAATCCTTTCGCGAGCGGTGCTATTCGCGTTTATCTTAGAGAGGTTAGGGAGTGTCAAGCTAAGGCTAGGGGTATCCCTTACAAGAAGAAAAAGAAGATCACAAATAAGGGAAATGATGAATCAAGCTCAACCATGCACTTTTCTTGATTTTCCATTCAAAGTAATGGTAATTGATTAATTTAATCGCTTCAATTATCAATCATTATATACTATGCTTTGTTTACTAAGACTTATTGGTATGAATCTCTAATATGATCTTGGTCAAACGGTGGATCTCATAAACTGACCTATTACAACATGTTTATTGGATTGTTACTTATTTTTAATAGCAAAATATACACTAAAAAATAGAGTACAAGGATTACTCTAACTTAATTAAATACAGCCAACTATATATTTATATTTAGCAAATTATATATACACACTCAATACTCGACCCAAATTAGAAAAATTATTCCCTACATACACACCCCAAATTAACAATATACCACTTAGTACAAGGAATACCTCACATTTGATATTGCCAAAAATCACTTTTACAATACTACCTTTTTTAAAAAATAAAAAAATTACAATACTACCGCCATATGATGATCAACCAATCAATACATCAGGAGGTGAGTTAGAAAATATAATTAACCCACTTTGATGCTTCACATAGTCAAAACTACACAATGCCAAATAAGAACAAACATTAATTAAATTGCAATAATATTTGGCTGATTTGCTCCATAACAATAAAAACATATACAAAAATAAAATCCATGATTAGCTATATAAGTTAAGTACTTAGCCTCAAGAGTCTACTTTAAGACCCATTTTTTATAGCTAGGTAGGTCCGGGATGTTTGTATTGACTTATTTGAGTTTATCTATTGACATAAGTACTTGTGAGATTGTTTAAAAAAATTATGAAAAAAGCTTTTGAGAAGTTGGTTTCAGCTTATGAACTCACTTGAGTTGGTTTGGTGGTGTTGGCTTGAGAACTTGGAGTGTGTTCTTCCTCAAGATCTTGGGTTCAATTTTCCCCGGTGGCAATTTGGGGGGATAGTTTAGCTTTAAAAAAAAACTTATGTGTTGTTGGCTTAAGACTTATAGTGTGTTCTTCCTCAAGGTCTTAGGTTCAATTCTCCCCGATGACAATTTGGGGGGATAGTTTAGCTAAAAGAACTTATGTATAAGCGCTTATGTGATAAGTGTTTATACTATAAATTGCTAAATAAGTTGTTCATCCAAACAAGTCCTACCACCCTTTATGGCTTTACTTGCAAAAGTATTGGTAATTAGAGAAATGGCATTGAGTATGAATGAACTCCAACATGATTTGTACGAGTAAGGCAATGCTGATTTAATTAAAAAAATTAAAAGTAATAAATAATATAAAATTAGATTAGTAAATTCAGCAGACCAAATTCAATTGTGAATTTTCGTGGATAAAACATTTGTAACATGAAATTAATTCATATACTGGTTGTGTAGAGAGTTTTTAAAATATCAACCATAACATTTACATCATTAAAAGTGATTGATTTTATCATAACCACTTCTAACATGATATTTGTTGCAATGTGTGTAAAACTTTATACACGGACAATGCATGAAAATTAAACTTTTTTTAACATTTAATTAGCTTTTCCAAATTAAATTAAAATGTTTAACATTGGGAAGATTGAGTTGCTTAATTATTGGTGCATATACACAAGGATGGAGTCATGAATTAAACTTCGGTAGGACCAAGTTGAAAGTATAATTTATGAGAGAAAAAATAATTTTTTAAATGTGCAACATATACAAGAAATTTAAGAAATTATATGATATATTCAAAGTAAAATATATTCAAAATTATAAGAAATTTCAATGATGTAAAAAATAAAAAATATTAAAAAAGTTTAAGGGGACCGTGGCCTCGGCTGGTCTCCTTCTAGTTTCATCCCTGCATAGTGCATACACCATACAATAATCACAAACATAGGACTAACTAACTATGCAACTAAAACATTATTTTGTATTCCTTTAATTAAATATATTTGCATGATAGCTTCCCCCTAATTTAGCCTTTTTAAGATTCTCCAGATTTTGTGTCCCATGCATGATTGTTCGTGAGATGACATATATACTCTTTCTTAAATTACTAAGCATCAAATAAACAAATGATCGCAAGCATTTTATTACGTTAACATTTAAAACTATAGATGATAAATGCTTTTTTGATAATTCAAAGTTTAATACTACCAGATTCATGATTGCATGGAATCAATTTGGAGTAAATGTTGGACAAATTATTAACAACCTTATGCTGCAGATGAAATATTAAATATTTTGTTAACCTTATACAACAAATTCCCACCATCCTGACCTCTATTATGCCCCACTAT
>Ga0228710_1012590_pt1 | contig 10438 bp, 6 predicted proteins | sample MedpolnodulmetaG_FD_177995 | JGI IMG/M metagenome (GOLD analysis project Ga0228710, IMG submission 177995) | Root nodule microbial communities from Medicago polymorpha collected in Santa Monica, California, United States - pink nodules | ecosystem: Host-associated > Plants > Roots > Nodule... | reverse complement strand
CTGAACTCACTCAGACTCTGAATTACTTCAGACTCTGAACCTGAGAACAGTTCTTCAACGTAAGGAACGAAAAAGTTTTTGAGAACACAATTCAACCCCCCCCCTTCTTGTGTTTTTCTCACCTTCAAAATAGCCCTTGTGGCTATTTACCAACATGTCCCTCGTCTTAACGTGCACAAAACGATACTGATAACTGAACTTGCTTGCAACTACAAACATTGCATCATAAACTATTCCTCGTCATAAATGAATTCCTTGAACATTCATCCTCTGACACGTTCGTCTGATAATATTCCAATAACTGATGGGCGGGATGTTATGATAAACTATTGTTAAAATTTAATGATATATAGTTATTATTGGGACCCATTTAATAATTTATCTTGGGTGCTGGGTTGGAGAGTTTAGGTGCTTATAATATATTAATTATGAAACGAGCGACGTATACAGTCGGGACCCGTTTAAGCACCCAAACAAGATGCTGCATTGTGGATGGTCTTAGAAATCATGTTTACTTGTGTTAGATAAATAAGTAACATTAAATCAAGAGTACTAGTATTATTCCTATATACACATGGTCGATATGATAATTATTTAAAATGAACCCATAAACTTAGCATTTACTCCTTGATTATACAGATAAGACGCATTGTTATAATTCAAGATAATGATCATGAACTGTTTATGACAGATTAAAAAATGTTTAACAAGAGTTGAACGTTCAGATTTCTACATGTTTTTTTTAGGGTAAGATTTCTACAGGTTCAAACTGTCAGTTATTATTAAATAAAATAATGACATAATTATATTAATGGTTTAAGTAATCAGATTTCTGATAGTTTCAATAAAGGCTTAACGGTTGAAGACTACAACATTAGATTTTCATTTTTATTTTGAACATTGATGAAATATGACTTCATGTAATTCCGTGTATAATTATATCTTGCCTTTTCTTTTTTAGAGCAAGATTTTAAGTTCCCTTGTAATTCGACTCTATTATTTCAATTATCCAGTATCAAGTCGTAATGTTATGTATAATAATTCTAGAAAAATATACCGGGCATTATAGTTGATGTCTCTTACACTCCACCACAAAAATCAAAATTAACCACGACATCCGCATTCCACACTCGTCGCAACATAAGGTTAATACGAGTTTGAATATCGTCCACGGGAAACATCCATGAGAAGACGACCACCTTAGCTAGAGCCATACTCATTAAAAAAACAAACATAAGTTTTACTCTAACGTAAAAATGATAAAGCAGAACATCAAACAAAATTGTACCTAAAAATACCTAAGTATGTTTGACACTAAAACACAAAGTCTCATTCATCATTGACACTGGAGCAACAACTGTGATTTTCAAAAACAAATGTCATAGGAGGATCTAATTTAGGATAAGTTGTCTTTTGACCAACCATATGCTTAAGATTAATCCCAAATTAACCCAAACCCATATAAATCCTCTTATGCCTAACACCTAAATGAATCCCGTAATAATCATGCAAAGCTTGTCATTCATTTGTTAAAAAAACACTATCATTGAACCTCTCAACTAAAACATGGACTTCATTGTTATTTGGTATGACCTATGTTACGTAACGACTGATTTTATCTCAAAAAATTTCAACAAACATATTTGGTAACATTACCACACCCTGAACACAAACAATTTTTTTGTAACTATTTATAATCCATTATACAAATATGTGCGTCATATTAGACGAATAATTAAAAATACAAACATTAAATATCACATGGTCCACATCAAAATCTTTGTAGTATGTCCTATGTGTGATCTGTTGTTCGTTTACCATTTACCCAATGTGGATCCAAAGATGTTAATGCATAAAAACAAATGAAGTTACATGTTAGAAACGTAGGAAAAAATTAACCACACATTGACTTTTGCAACTACCACTTTTGTCTATAAGAAATTTGTTATAAGAAATTTTGTGGAAATTTAATATAAATATATAAAAATAAATAACTAAGAGTCCACCTGTTTAGCCTACAACCTGTATATGACCAGGCTCTTGTAGTATTTTTATAATTCGTATTTATGAAAGATTTACCATGTACCCTTACACTTATACATTTACCCCGACAAATGATACACCATTCCAATTTTATCCTATTCATACTTGACTTCACCACCTCAAATTATATCATAAAACTTTAGTTGAATTTTCAAGAACAAAATTAGTGGTCACGCTGTTGTATCCCTCTTCCAACTCCATTCCAACACAACACTTCCATCTGTTTCCTCATTTCAATTTTCTAGTTATCCAATTTTTCTTCTATCATTTTCTAGTCCATAAACTTTATATATGTGCATGTTATTAAATTACAACCACAGGGTGTGGGTTGGATGGCATCGTTGTAATTCTTTGACCAACATATGCTTAAGACTAATCCCAAATTGTGCCAAAGCCACATAAATCATCATGACCCAAGCACCTAAACGTATCCCCTTATCCAAATATGTAAATCATATTGGACGATTAATTAAAAATATAAAACATTAAATCTCACGTGGCCTACATCAAAATCTACATAGTATTTCCCATATTTAATTTATTTTTTGATTACCACCTTGTACAAACCAGTAACGCGATGCAAATACGAAAAATGTCAATGCATAAAAAAAATGAGCTTATATGTTTGCAACAATAGAACAGATTAACATGTAAAATGTTAATAAAAGGACAATATAAGAATATGAATCAAACGAATATCAATCAAGAAATTATAAAAAAAAGCAATGTCTCCATATTACTATTAGCCATAATGGAAATGAGAGGTACAAAAAACCGAGATATTAGTTGGTAAGATGAGAGGTGAATATCAAATAATTGTGGGTTGACAAATGAGAGATATGAAAAGTCAAGCTCTCGTTTTGTAGACAAATTAAAAAATTAAGTTTAGGGTTAGGAGGAAGAGAGGTGTAACATCCCGCTAAATCCTTTTTAGACTGCTGAATCAATTGGACGTATCGGGAAAAATATTTATGAAAGTTAATTATAACGGAGAATATTTAATATGTCGTGTGAGATAAACACACATGTTCATTTATCAATATCAACTTTAGTGTGTTTTAGCAAGACTCTTACTAAAAAGGGTAATCTAGTAATTTTGTTTTGAGATTATAAATAGACCCCAAAACTCTTTTCCCTTCATCTCTTCATTACATCCCTCTCTCGTAAATAAGAAAAAAATTCTCCTCCTCCCACTTTTTCTTCTCACTCTCGGCCACCCACCCCTTCTCTCATAACCTACCTTCCTTCACTATTCTAAGTAGAAAATCAACATGCAAGCAAATATTCTTGATCCTCAGACCTCAACACATTATAAACCTCTTGAAAGCTTTGGATTCTTCATTTATTCTTTTCCTCTTGGTCGTGACCCATTCTTCCTCTTGGTTTGGAAACTTATGATTAAATTGTTAGATTAAGCTATGGCATGTAAATTGGTACTAAATCTGTTTGGATTGGATTGCTAGAAGAATGATATAGAAATTGAACCATAAGTTGAAGTTGTGGTATTTATCATGAAGAGGAGTTAAGTGGTTATGTTGTTTTATGCCTTATGATATAGAATGATAATGAATCTCAATGTTTTATGCCTTATGGAACTGTGGTATTCATATGGATGCTTGGGCATGATCATTTCGGTTTAAAATAAGTTTTTACAGGTTTTACTATACTATCATGTTCGCCAAGGCGAGTTGGAGCTCGCCAAACGCGAGCAAGACGAGTTTGCTACTGGTAACCTCGCCATGGCGAGGTGATGGCTCGCTAGAGCTTTTCAGCCCAACTCTAGGTTAAAGGCTACGCTAGGCGAGTTGATGCCCGCCAAGCGAGGTGTCCTATTCATCAATATTTCTCAGATAAATAGTTCATACCTAAGGACCTAGCTACAATTCCATAAAAAATATCCTTTTCTAATAAAAGTAAAGTATGTTTGGGCATAGATTATCTTTGCGTAACACACGAGAGATTTAATTTATATTGATGAAAATTTTCGGGTAGGATTTTAACCCATAGAAATGGGAACTTAGTAGAGACTCAACTTAGATAGTTGAGAATAGACATGCTAAGATAGCATTCAATGGCATATTAGATATATGCAAATAACAACTATTGTATAATACAATAACAGAAATGCATCAGATATAACATTAAACATGCATACAGTAAAAACTTAACAATTAAAGCTATGAAACGGAGCGGGGCAAACCTGGGTAACATAAGAACCCCAGTTAAAAGGCAGATCCCGAATGTTTCTGTAAATGCTTATAGGTTGTCTCCTCAGCAGGCTCCGGATCCGTCGGATGAGATTCTCCCCGCAAACGAAATCTACACAACGATTATAGTTAAAGGAGTTCCAGTGTCTAGCCTCGGATAGGAATTTTCACCGGATTATAGTGGGATGGTGACCGGGTTTACTGCCCTCTGTCATACCCATTTTTTTGACCTTTTTTTAAAAAAATTACTCGTTTTTTAAAGTTGAGAAGTTTCGTCGTATCAGACGAAATTTCGGCAGAGAGGTATTTTAAAATACCTCATTTTGGTTCCGAAGGGACAATTTTAAGTGTTTTATTTTATTATTATTATTATTTTATTCCTTTTATTTTAATTTTACATCTTTTATTTTATTTATTAGCATTTTATTTTATTTTAATCATTTTCTTTTATTTTTTAAAAGTCATTTTTGTTTTTTTTATTATTTAATTATTAGTCTTTTTTAAAAAAAAAATCTTTTTGTCCAAGTCTTTAGTGTCTTGTTGTCCATTTTCACTTAGGATCCCTTTGAGGGCATTTTGGTCCAACATAATTTCACCTTAACCCTAGTTTTTGTCACTATAAAAAGACTGTCCAATCATTGGCAGGAGGGGGGCTGCACAGAAATAGAGGCACACATTCGCACACAAAACATTTTCCAATTGCGGCACAACAAAAGAGAGAATCAAAACTCTTTTTTTGAGAAAATTTTCAAGAACAGTAAGAACAATCAAAACAACAACTCTTTTTTTAACCGAACTTTCACCAGCCCAATCCATCACCAACATAATCGATCACCAATATCTTAACAACATAACCATTTATCATAAAAGATCATCACTAAACCGAACTCAGCCATCATCAAACACAAATATATAAGCCAATTTCGGATTCTCAAACAATAACAACAAAGATTCGAACAACACTCATACCATTTATGTAACAAAAAGCTCATCCAGCTAAAGAACAAGGCCAAACCGAAGGTATAAGAGGGAGATTTTTTCTTTCCTTGTTGTTTTGTTTCAAGTTTAGATCTAGGATTATCTCTTGTGTTTCTTTGAAAACCCTTTTGAAAATTGAATTGAGGAAGGTAAGGGGAGTTACATCCGTGCAAAAAATTTAAGAAAAAGGGTCGTTTTGGATTCCGGAACGGTGGTGCCACCACCAGCCACCATGCTGGAATATTAAACTCCATCGTGAAAACTAGCAGTTGGGGCAGCGCTGTTAACAAGTTAAAGAGAGAGGTTGTTGTTTCTTTTTTTTTTAGAAAGAGGTTTTTTAAGTTGGAATGATTTTAACAGCAACAACAACATTTTATATCCCTTCCCCAATCCCCCGCATACCTCTTCACTGCTATACAATACTCCCTCATGATATGAGCCGTCAGATCTGGATAGTTCCAAGATCTAACGGCCGCTGATGATCTTCCTTGCTGCTTCTGGATCCAATGAGCCAGTTTTGTTGGGTTAAGCCCAGTTCAGTTTTCTTAAGCCCTTTTCCTTTCTGATATCTCTACTGTTTTACTGTAACACGCCCTTCCCTACTTCTGCACTCCCATGTTTCTTTTAAAAATCCTTTTGTTGCATATTTTTTTTCCTTGCATGTTTATTTGATTTCAAAACCTTTTATTTTAGTATATCATCCTTATTTGTATTTCATGCATTTTTTTATTTAGTTAAGTGTTTTAATTATCATGCATTGTTTATTATTTAGTTTATTTTATGGTTTAATTTCTATCTCATGCATTTTTCTTACTCGTTAGTTTACTTAGACTTAAAAATCATTTCATGCATTGTTTATTTCTTTTATTCTTTCTTTATTTAGCATTTTTACTTATTTTATGCATTTATTAATTCTAGTTTGTTACTATTGCTTTATCATTTTATTTTGTTTAATTATTATGATTTTGAATGTACTTAGGGAATGATGTAATTTTATTTATGCACTTTGTTTTCTTGTAATTTATATTTTTTTGAGACTTTAGAATGTATCCAGGAATGATGTAAAAGTATAAATGAGAATTAGCACCGACACTCACATTTATTTATTCCGCTTTATGTCATAACTTAAACCAAGACCAAAATCAATTAGAGACAAATTAGGGTTAATTATGGACTAATTAAAGACCTTAAAATCAAACAACTAGTAAATTTAGGATTAATTCCAAGGACTTGAGATATTACTTTGGATCCAATATCCTTTGTAAATTTCTCCGCGCTTTATTTTATTACGCTACGCCTCAACGTTTAGATTTTTATTTAGCTCACTTTTAACTTAGAATAATCAAATTTCCAAAAACATTCAAATATGCCAAACTCAAAAATATTTTCTTAATAAACCTTGGATTTTAACCCCAAGTGTTTCTTTCTTCCTTTTCTTTCTTAATCAAATTTTTAATCAATCTTAATCCATACTTAGACTTTGTTTTCTTTTAATTAAAATCAATTAACCCCACATTTTATTCTTCTATTCCTTCTCAACTTCTTATCCTCTTAAAACTTTTTTCAAACTTTAAAATTAACCGTGAACTACTTGATTTTTATCCCATCTTTGGGTATGTAGGCAAAAGACTTATGTCTTTCCAAATCAATAAAAAATAACAAAAACATGCTCCTTTCTCTTTTCTTCTCAAACTTATATTTTTTTATACCTTTTATAAACAAGCAATAACTTAGCACAAGATAATTAAAAATAAGAGGTTCCTATGGAATACCATAGACGTTTAGGGTGCTAACACCTTCCCTTTGTGTAACCAACCCCTGAACCTTTAATCTCTTATAAGGTTATTCTTTCTTTTCCCCTTCCAATAGCTTGATATCCAAAAATCACCGCAACACCCTCGAGATCCATTCCGTAAAATGAACTCAGATGATAATGTGTGTTCAACACTAACTTCTAACAGTTATACGAATAGTTTATGAATTACGACATGTATATGCATACGCATCAGAACAGGTTTATAATAGCACACAGATGACGATCCTAGTCTACCTCCAATCGTCCAGTTTACATGAATATGTTTGATAGTTGAGATAACGATCTTAGTATCTCATGATCGTACAGGTATGTAGAGCACACACCCACGTATAAACCCGAAATGGGTTGAGTATAGTCAAATGGCGATCGTAGGTTTCCACCAAGATTGCCTAGAGCCTATGATAGGTGGAACTCACTGAGACATCCTGTATCATCCTAATCCTTATATTTATTATATAGATTAGCAGGTTTCTTGTTTCAAGAGAAGGCAGATATGCGGTCGAATGGATTATCGTCAAGAGCTCGTCTCGTACCAGATGAAGATATTCTATGTTTTCAAATACTTATAAGATATATGTATTTGACAGTTGATATTTTTATCAGATGTACGAACTTATATTGATGTATATATTCATTTGGTCGAAATTATTTTGTAATTTTAATGTATCCAATACTAAGTTAACGCACATGCTAAATATTCTAGATAAATTTAGTATAGGTATTACAAGAGGGGGGATGTTAAATGAGTTATAGATCCCGCACATAATTACTAGAGTATTTGGGAGAGAAAGTGTAATTTTAAATTCGAATTTCAAATGTTATTGAATTAAATTGAATTGAATATTGAACAACTCATTATGAAACGTTAGCAAATATTATTTAATAATGAAAAGTCGAAATCAATTATAAGCATTTAAGTTCGAAATTCAAAAGACTATAGGGAAGGCTTAATAGTTAAGGTGCAAATAAGAGAGGGGAAAAAAAGTAGGTTTATGGTTAAGTTGATGTGGGCAAATTTTAATTGGCTTATATGTCCCACACTTAATTAATGTAGTAATTGAAAGTGAAAATGAAGTTAGGGTTAGGATGTAACTTGACCTAACAAACATTATAGTTAAGTTAGGATGTTATGTGACCTAACAAACATTTATAGTTAGAGATAATAGATAATAGAGAATTATTGGGTGATACAAAAATAATAATACTTAATTTGATCACCCAGAAATACAACTCATATATTTATTTAAAAAATATAGATTATTTAATTATAACTTTTTCTACTTTTTTTTATTGAGTGTGGAAAAATAGAGTGTTCAAATCATTATGTCTAGTTGAGCTATTAAAATGAAGTATGACATATAGGCTGAGCCACAAACCCGGATAAAACATTGGGTTCTGGCATTAAAATTCCAATTAAATTTTTTATAGGCTTTTTAGTGGATCCCTATGTAGCCTCTTATCACATAGGGATAGTTGGTACTGGTCACGGGTAACTCCTTTGGCCCGTATAACTAAAAATGCTAAAATACATGTGTAGCACTAAAATCTTGTATTTCTCTAGCCATACATATATTTTATTTGATGAATTAAATTACAGGTAAGTTCAATTCATATATACTTAAAGGTAGAAAATACGTCAAGCTTCTATGACTTATAAAACTTGGAAAGACCGTAGCTTTGAAGTAGAAAATGGTAAACTTGAATGAGGTTGCGTCACTCCAAAATATTATGATATTTAATTTTCTCCTTTTTGTGTTTTTAATTAATCCATCTATTATGAAATTTAAGCAAAACGTATAGTTGAAAAGTTTATGTACATGGACTAAATTTTTAAACACGCAATGACTTTTCAACAACCACTTATGTTTATACTTTATTCCAGAGAAGGTGTATTTTTCAGATAAATAAAAATATTGGTTATAAGAAATTTTGTGAATCTTTTTAATAATTTTATAAAAATAAATAAATAAAAGTTAACCAGTTTAACTTCCGTCCTGTATATGAGCAGGCTCTTGTAGTGTTTTTAGAATTCGTATTTATAAAATTTTTACCATGTTCCCCTACACTTATACCTTTGCCCCTACACTTATACCTTAGTCCATTCTCGTTTGTCTTCACCACCACAAATTATATCATACAAGTTAAGTTTAATTTTCCTGAATAGAATTAGTGGTCACATTGCTGTTTCTCTCTTCCAACTCTATCTCAACACAACACCTAATCATATCTCTCTTCCATATGTTTGCTCATTTCATTCCTTTAGGACTCCTATTTTTCTTCTCTCATTTAGCCACCAAATCTTTTAATATTTCTTATTAGCCCATAAAATTTGTACTTATGCATATTTTTGCATTACAACCACAGCGTTAACAAACTAAATGTCTCAAAATAAATTTGATCAATCATTTTTCTTTACACAACAACACTCTTTTTCTTAATTTTTTATAGTTCAATACAATTTGCGTTTGGTTTCAATAAATTACTATCACCATTTCACTAATTGGGAAAAGCATGTTACAATTTATAATTAACATAAAGTGACTTCGGACACTACTAAAAAAACAAAAATTAGTGAGGGAAATTTAGTGAGGGAAAACGTGAAATCCCTCTCAAATTCCGTCACTAAATTTTGCAACCAAGAAATTTGTGAGGAATTTCAATTTTTCCGTCACTAATTTCCCTCTCAAATTTTTCTTTTTCTAGTAGTGGGAACATACAGAAGGTAGAGGTTCAGAGTTGTAGAATTCTGTTATGTTTTTTGGAATACTTGTTCTCTGTTTTCCAATTTATAAATTTGACTATCATTTATTCATTTCTTAAAAAAAAAATTGGCATAGAAAACGTTTTCAAAGAATGACTTGTATTAATACATGGAAAATAGATTATTAGGGTTTTCAAAGAAACCCTTTTCACTTGCCTTTGATACTCACCGTAAAGAATCATGAAGATTCATCAAGTAATGGATAAAATCAAGACAAGTCAAATAAACCATTAGAAAATAATTTATCTGAATGCATTGCATTAATACATGGAATAAAATCAAATAATATCCATAAAGAACAATAATCAAGTGTTCCATGCTCGAATCAAACACCATGAAATCGATTATCATTTCATCCGTGAAAATGTTTCCGCCGGTCATCACCAACTTCAATATCTGCCTACAAGTCAACAAATTGCAGATGTATTCACCAAAGCGTTGGCCAAAGATTCTTTTGCAACTTTTCGATACAAGCTTGGCGTTCATCCATACTCTCTGCCAACCTTGAAGGGGGGTGTAATGAATCAAGAAGGTTCATCAAGTAATGGATCAAATAAGGACAAGTCAAACAAACCATTAGAAAATAATTTAACTCAATGCATTGCCTTAATACATGGAATATAAGCAAATAAT
>Ga0228710_1012587_pt1 | contig 10441 bp, 7 predicted proteins | sample MedpolnodulmetaG_FD_177995 | JGI IMG/M metagenome (GOLD analysis project Ga0228710, IMG submission 177995) | Root nodule microbial communities from Medicago polymorpha collected in Santa Monica, California, United States - pink nodules | ecosystem: Host-associated > Plants > Roots > Nodule... | reverse complement strand
ATTCAAACAACTTCGTTATTTTTTTGTATTATCTTTTTCTATTATCGAATGGTAGTAGTAATACAACTAAACAAAAAATTGTTGTTGGATACGTTGTTTATCCATACAATGGTAAAGCTTCAATTTCGATAAAACAATATACAGACTTGTTTCTTGTAAATTTCATGTTATTATATGTTGAATGTAAGCAGTAATTTTTGAAAATTCTATCAAAACAATATGCTTGTATTTAAATTTTTTCCTGGATGCACCCAACCATGAATAGCTTTCGAAGAAATAATTTAGACTTTTTGCTAGAAATAATTTAGGCTAGTTTACAAATCTCATGTTATTATATCGTGAAATGATGCACCTAGTAATATAGTATATCCTGAATGCATAAAGTGGTATCCATGTTTCACAATTTCATGATTTTATTAACGAGTTCATGATTAAAGTTGATTTTATATTTTTATTCTTGGATCTATATAATTATTAGGGATTTAGATTTTTGTAGTTGCAACTTTTTGTCAAAATTTCTGCAAGAACTTTTACATATCAACCATGAAGATGTTAAATGGTATTTTTTTTAATTGTTATTTTTTAAATAAAAGGGTAAAATTGAAATAAAAAACTTATAACTCATTCCGTTCCATCAACTTTCCAAGAAATATTACAACGACGGATTTCTTCAGATTTCGACAAGGTTGAGGACGAAGATGACGGGGACGATGGTGGTTGTGAACGACGGAGCTAGCAGCGGAGGTGGGGGTGAGAATGAAAAGAGGAAGAAAGTGCTTATTTTTCTTTTGGGTTGTTTTGGTTGAGGTTGAAGAAAGTGAAGAAATTCTAGTGTGGAAGGATTATAGTAAGATCAGTGTTCTTCATCAATCTAACAGTGACACATGTCATTTTTGTTATACAAAAAAAAATCACTCTTTTTTAATGTCTCCTACCGTGGGAGACCTATTCAAGTCCCCTACCGGAAACGGCACCCTAGTTTCTTTCTACCAGTTTGGGTTGGCTCTGTAATGCTTTATATGTTGGGGTTTGTTATTGCTGTTCTTTTTGAAGCCCCTTCTCTCTCTTTACGAAGGGTTGGGTGCTAGTTGATAATATATTGGCCGTTAAAAAAAAAATTGTCTTCGAAGCAGATTTATGTTGTGAATGTGTTAAAATAATCAATTTTTATCAATGTTGTCGAACACATCTCTATTAATATAAGTTATGAGGTAATTGTTTATCTACTCATCCCCCATTTGATTACACAATATAGTGTTCATAATCTTCAAAGCATAAATGGATCGTTCAACAACTGTTGCGACAACGACAAAATTATTGCTAACTTCAAAAGTTGATAGACTAACATATAAAAATATGTATTTTAATTAGTTTTAATCAATTATTTTTAAAGATCATTTTATTCCTTTTAAATATGCAAATTCAACACTCATACACGTATCAATGATGATATAATTGAAATATCGTCAATATCAAACAAGTAATAGTCTCTATAAAACAAATGAAAAAAATTGAAAAAATAATATAAGGATTTGAAATAGTCAAAAAAATATAAAAATGTTGTGCAATATATAGCTTGTTTGCAATTCTAATACATAAATTTTAGTTTGATGCAGTGGTTGAGTCATTTGAAAATAATATACTCTTGAACTTAATAGAACGTGAGCCTTAATTATAAATCCAGAGAGTCAAAGATACGCAGACCACGCCATGTCACCATGCCCCAAAGTGTGCAATTGATGAGAGAGGGTCGATGCAAGGTATTTTTTAGAGAAAAAGCTTTGAACTTTATAGAATGCTCAATACAATGTGTCCCGTTGAAACAATGACGGGAGAAGGTTCTCAGTAATTTCCTTAACTTTCCTAAGAAACACATTACTTTGTGTATTTTTTTTTTAATTTTGTTTCATTTACATTATTATGTGAATGTTTTTTCAACTAAAAAATAATATAACTTGAATTTTGTTTAATTATGTTTTTCGTTTTGTTTTCCTTATCCTGTTAAAGTTCTTTGAAGTAGAAAATACATTATTGTTGACCAAAAATAAAAATATATTAGCCTGTAAAATAACAAAAAAAAACCTAAGGATTTAATTAATTTTTGAAAATTTGAGGTTATGCTTTTTTTATATGTAAAACTGAAAAAACTATAATTTGGAATGATGAAACAAAATTAAAACAAAAAATACAAAGTCAAATATCAATCATGTTTGTTGGTTATTTTGAAATGATAAAAGTGAGTATAAATGACTAACAAGATAGGTGTAAATAATTTGATAAAACTTATAAAAGTTAGTGTAAATAATCAAGTGGGTGTAGGTTGTTAACTTACTCGTTAATGGTTTTAGGTATGTGTAGCTTGTTAATATAATCTTTAGTGTTTTCAAGTGGGTGTAAATTAACGTATGACACATTATTAGGAAAAAAATTAGCGCAATTTCCAACACAAAATTTTCACGTTGAGTTTCCTTAATGTATGACACATGTTAACATTTTCTTTAATTATTTTTTATTAAGTCACTTGATGGATAAAGTTTCACGTTTTTAAGATGAATAAGTGAAGGATATGTGGTTCGAAACTAGTTCGTGTATGAATTGAGTCTATGAATTGAGTTATGTTTATGAAAACGTTTGTTTGTCACTTTTAATTATTAAAATAAATTTATTTTATTGAAAATGATATAGTTTCACTTTTAATGTCTATATATAGATACACTATCTAATCTAACAATATTCTATACTAATCTTCTATTTCAGGTGTGGATCCATCAATGGCTGGACGCACTCCACTGCCTATCAGATTTCTGGTCGGTGGCAGGAATAGCTTGAAAGACAGAAAAATCAAGTAAGTGAACTGCTTATCTCGTATATTATAATCAACCAATGTATTAATTAATCTTCCATTTATGATTTAAAAGTTCTTAAATGTTTGGTTCTTTTCTAATTTATTATTATATCTCTCTTCCACAAGAAGAAATTCCAAACATGGCTTTGTACAACGTTAACTCCAATCATTAATAAAATGTCTCTTTGTTTCAAAAAAGAAAAAAACAAAGTATCATCAAAACCCTTTTTTGTACACAAACATGGCTTTGTACAACGGTACAGTGTTATATACTTGCTTTGATTCTATTGCATTTTAAAAATCTTTTATTGAACTATACCCTCTTTTGTTTATTTTAATTGGGTCAAATTTCTTATCAACTAGCAAATATTTTTTATTTGTATTATTCTTATTATTTGGTTGAAAAGTAGAGAAAAAGCCCGAAACCTTTGAGAATGTTTGTTTTATATATCTAACTGTACTTTTGTAGATTACCAACTACTTTCAAGGATCAAGACCTCCTCATCCCTCGAATCACATGCCATTTCATCTTTGCGTTTCTTAATGCAATGCTCATTGCTGCATTGGGAATAAAGTATCAAAACAAGAAACGATCTCCCTTTGATGATCACAAAGTTCATATGCAAATCTTCTTGACATCCATCTGCATCTACTGCATGCTAATCGGAATCAAGACCTACACGAAGCCTCCCGGTGGCCATCGAGAACAAATTCTTAGCTTTGCCATTTACCTCTTTGGAGTACTTTTTTCGGCTTCCCTCCTCTCCATCTTGTTGCTGCGACATGTATTTTGGGTTGTGCTCTTCGTAGGGGTGTCTATACTAATTATACTTGCTTGCCACTCACTTAAAATCTCGGTTTGTTGGATTATAAAAGTAATGGTGGTAAAGATTTCTACCATGTTCTCATCAATATTCAAGACTAAGGATTCAGCCAATGGAAGCAACAACACAACCTATCCCAATCCAGCTGATCTAATTTAAGGGTAGATCTTAATTAAGCATTTGTGTTAAAAGAGCATGTCTCCAAAACTTTTAGTGCGCGTGTCATCTTAGAAAAGAACACGTGATTCTATTATATTATTCATCTTACAACACCTTCAAGATATGGAGGCACATAGAGGAATTATAAGTTTTAGATATTAAGGAGTCCTCAATTTTTAGATATACAATTTGTTGCTTAACAATAATGATACCTTCATTTTATTGCTACGGTTTTTTTATTTTTGCATAAAATTTTTATCGTAAAATATCATGATCCCACTTGTTAAAATTTCTCGATAAATTTTTTTTCTCGATACGTCTCTAACCCTAAATATTTGTATTGGGTATCTTTTTATTTTCATGCGCGCTAGTGAGATAGTGTTTTTGTTTATAAGAAATCTACACTTTTAGTTTCTTATTCAACCACGTCTAATATGGACCGAATCTAACGATGGACCATGATACTTTTAATTTAATATAAATTTGAATTAAATATTAAATATTATACATTTTCTCTATTACTATAAAATTTATTTTTAACTACAAATGGTAAACATCGACCTTTCATAAGTTTAATTTTTCAACCTTGCTCCAGCTTTTTATTTAGGGGTTTAATTTCCTCTTTTGTTATTTTTTTCATCATATGCCTAATCCTTGTTTACGCCTTAAATACACGGCCAAGTTGAAGCTATAAATTCTACTTGTCACCAAAATTTCTGCTTTTCACTTTTGCCAAAAGCTATTTATGAAGCTGATGCGTGTCGTCCGTTTTGGTTTACTTGGACCTGAATCTAGTATAATAAATAAATATAAGAAACCTTAGTGGAAAAGCGGAGATTGAGGAAAAAAATGGTCCCCAGTTGAAACAACGATGGGAGAAAGAACTATCTTCTACATCTTGTTCATGAACTTAAGTTTCGTGCCATATGTTAAAGTTATGTTTTTAGTCCTTAATAAAAGGATAGAAAAAGCTTTTATTTTATTGTATCACTTAAGTTATATAGAAATTCTTGAACCCAAAAGTTAAGAATAATGAGTTCTTGATTCATCACTAATCCTCTCTTTAAAGTCATGCATTCATACACACTAGCACAAATTTGTACTATCATTTTATTTTCATGGCCTCCCTTTCTTTATAGTTAGCTTCTTTTTTTTTAAGAGGCAAAAAGATATTATATTGAAATGAAAAGGCACCAATGATGCCAATATCGTATAAAATGGTATACAAAGAACAAAAATAGCACCACCACAAACAGCAAAACCAACTCCTACGGCAAATGATATGACTTTTGAGATCCATATTTTAATACACAGCTAAATTATATCATCCGTAATTGAAGTTGCCCTTATTATGCATGTTCGCACGAGATTTTTATGAAATTTCATTACTACTAGTACTTGTTGATATGTATATGTCAAATATCCTTAAAGAAAAATGTAATATGTCAAATAATTTTAATTAGACTTGTAATAAATTCTTCAAAAATATAAATAAATGTATATTATAAGATCACCTAGCTATTTTACAAATATTGAGGTTAGATAAGAGATTTTATATTTAATCATTATAAAAATATGATTATATTCAATGGTTAACTTGGTGAAATTCAATGTTTATAATGAAATATCAAACAAAGTAACTTGATTTTCCTCATATATAAATTATTGAAATTAATATGAACTAAAGGTTAAGTTAACATAAAATGAAAACATTCATGCATATGTATTTTTGTACTTAATTATTTGATCTTGATTTGACCATACAAAATACTTTTAAATGAAAAGGATAAAAATGGCCACCTTTGACCAAATAAAATAATTTTAAATGAGAAAGATAAAAATAACCATCAATAGAAAATAAAAATAAAATATTTATATCATATATCAATCATAAAATCTTTTATCTAAAGTATTTGTAAACTAGCTAAGTAATCTTCAACTATTTAAAAGATTATGCTACGACTACAAGACTTATTTCACGCCGTTTTCCAACTGATTGTGCGATGTTACTTGTGAGAGACATGTTTTGCAATCTAAATTTCTACTCAAAAGACATCATGTATGTGCTCCTTAGAATGATAAGAAAACTTTAGGCTTCCTAAAAAAAAAACTTTAGGAGAATAAAAGGTCAGTAATTCACTATTGATAAATGTGTCACTTTTCATGAGAGGAATGAAGTAATTTTTTTAGAAAGAAAAGAGGTTTTATAATATTTCATTAATAATAATATCACTAATACAATGAAGGATATGAAAATAGTCGAACTAGCTAATAACACATATTCTCTAGTTAAAGTATGAGCTACTGTATATTTGTTTGTCATCAGCTCCACTTGAGAGTTTGTGAACTGTGAATGAAAGAGTCCATGGGATCCTGGTTCTGAAAGATCAGGTTTGTTGGAGTGAAAGGTGACATTGGTTGTCTAAAAATCTACCACAAAGTCAAAAAAGTTCAGCTGCATGTCACTTAACCATTCTATAGTGTCATACCCCAATTTTTGACCTAAGACGTCACTGACACGTGCCGTTTAAATTACATTCATACGCCGTTCGGCTCTGATTTTCAGCAAAAATTTCGGCAGAGAGGTATTTTAAAATACCTCATTTTTTTGGTTCCGAGTCGGGCCCTCTTCTCTCAATTTTCATTTTTTATTAAATTTTAGTTTCCATCTTTTATTTAATTTCTTTTAATTGATTTCAAATTTATTTACTTATTTAAAATATTTATCTTTTATTATTTGAAGTTTTTATTTATTTTTTATCAAACCCTTGGTCACCAAGCCTCACACCCTTGGTGGCCAAGACTCCTTTTACATAAATAAACCAGCAATAACAGCACAGAGGGGGCAGCAACAAAAAAACTACACAAACAGCCCACAAATTTCATAGCACAACACACAAATTTCTGGTTACAACACTTGCAACACAGAAGCACTTTCACAAAACAAAACCAACAATCCCAACCAACTGTTTCAATCTCCAAACATCAATCACACCACAACCGAGATCGGATCCTAAAGAACAAAGAGGTGTATTTCCGAATCTTAATCTCTAGATCTAGGGTCGTAGGCTAATTTCTCGGGAATTTTGAGTTCGGAAACGGAATCAGGAGGGTAGGAAACATAGGAAAAGAAAAGTTTTAGAAAAAAAGAAGGAGGTTTTAGCTCCGACGCGGTGGCGCCGCCGCGATAACTCGCCGGCCACCGCGTCGGACTTCCTTCCACCGCCCTCTGTCTCGCCGGAAAACTCAAAGGAGAGGGAGGAGAGAGAAGAGAGCGTTTGGCTCTCAAGAGAGGAAGAGAGAGAAAGAAAAGAAAGAAATGAGGAAAAAATGGGTCTCAACCCTTTTATACCTCTTCTGACCCGACCCGAAGTTCACGGGTCGAACCGGCCCAAACCCAACTCAATAGGCCCAACACGCGCCCCTGTCCTCCTTCTTTCTTTTTATTTTCTGCACCCCCATAATACTGTTAACACCCCCCCTCTTGCATGCATCTCTATTTTATTTATTTTCTATGCATTTTATTTTCATCATATATTATTTCACAATATCTCACATTTTTATCTTTTTTATGCATTTTAAATCACCCTTTGCACTTTATTTTTCTTTACCATTACATTTTATTTATTTTGTTACTTAGCATCATTCACATATCTATTTTATGTCATTTAATTTTTTTTCTTGCACAAATTTTAGAATGAAAATAGGCTTAATATAAATTATTTATTTTCCGTCATCTATTTATTTATTATCTTGCATGTTTATTTCCCCGCAGACCATAGCATGTATCCTAGGCTTTTCATGTAATAGCTTTAGGTGCATGTGTGCGTGCGTGTTTACCTCGTTTTTTAGCTTAGGTTAACGGACCGTGTGATGATCTAATATCGCCACGAAGTACCGACGCTTTTTATTTTCTTGCTCCGATAGTTTAATTTTAGTTTTAATTATTAATCATTTAAAAATAACAAAAACATTCACATAATCAAAAAATCACAAAAAAACATTTTCTTAGTAAACCTTGATTCAAGATCAAGTGATCCGTTACCTTTTAGTTTACTTTCTTAATCAAACATTAATCGATTTAATTCCACTTCAAGCAATTTTCTTCAATATCAAAAAACACAAATCAATTCTCATTTGCCACTTGGCTTTTTCATTTTAAAACCATTTTCAAAAACTAAAAAAACACAAAAACAAATCAAACGTCAATTTCAACCCCGAACTACGAGGTTTTGATCCCTCACGGGTACGTAGGCAAAGGACACTCGTCCTTCCAAATCAATAAAATACATAGATAAATAGGTCTTTCTTCTTTTTATCATTGCGAACTCTTTTTTTCATCTTTACCACTTTAATTCCATTTTTTCAAAACAAGCAAGTTTATAGCACGATTAATTAAATAAAACCAAGAGGTTCCCGTAGAATACTACGGACGTAAAGGGTGCTAATACCTTCCCTTTATGTAACTAACCCCCGAACCCTAAATCTTTTCAAAGGGGTGTTTTGAACTTTTTTTCCCCTTTTCTCTTAAAAATTAAATGTTCAGTCGTGAAACAAATTAACGAGTCAAACGCTAGTCAAATGGCCTTGACCTCCAAAAAATGACGCGACAGAAATGGCGACTCCACTGGGGACCCCCCTAAGAGGGTTGAGCCTAACTTGGTTTTTATCTAAATTTTTTGTGCTATAACTTGCTAAAAAATAATAAAATCAAAAAATAAAAGATGGAAATACCTGTGTATATGTTCTTCTTTCTTCTTTCTTCTTCTTTCTTACATGAGTGGTGAGATGAGTCCTACACCCGGGCTTGAGAGAACATTAAGATAGGATGGTGGTATAATCAAAGTGCCATTCCAAGAGTAATCTTGAGTGTTGGTACATGTGATAACCCCGCTCAATGGAGGTTCTTGGAAATAATACTATGTTGACATGAGTAATCGTGATCGGCACTATTATTTTCAAGTGACCGTCGAAGTTGAGGACCTTTAGTTACCTTTAACCCATCTTGGCATTTTAGGACGTAGTGCGGTGGCTAATCAAGAGTAATCTTTAATTAGTCGACACGCGATACTACACTCAAACGAGACTTTCCTACGAATCTTATTGGATCAAGAGTAATCTTGTAACCCGATAATATTTGGAAGTGGTTGTAGACTTTGGGAACTTGGTAGAACCCGTGATACTGGTACAAATGAAACCATATTCCTTACCAAATGGCGTTGATGACCCTCGACTCCAACATCATGGACTTTAACCTCACCATGTTTTCTACATAATCATACATACATGCATTCATTCATAAACAACTTTTTCCATCAAATATCGGAGGATTTAGACAAGTTTTTTTGCAAACATCACAGATGAATGGACCTTGTAAGAGAGAACACCAAGAAATATAACTTCATCAAATCTTGAATGAGCTTTAGCTTTTGTTAAGAACTTTTTCCTTGGTTTCATCCTTACCTTTTGAGAAGGGGACCAATTACAAATATCTTCACAATTTTCAAATAAATTGTTCCTCTGCGATGTTTACAATTCACTTCGATAAACCCTTCAAAATAATAATAATGACCATTTTGGCATAAACATCATGCATCATTTGCATTTCACAGTTTCAAAGTCTGAGTCTCACGAAGTTTTCTCTTCCATTAAAAGGTCAAATCCGTCTCAAAGTGTCCCAACGTCCTCGTCCAAAGTCGACTCGCATTTACAACACTCGAACAAATCAGAATGGATCATCTTGAACAAGAGAACCATAAGCTTCGTGAAGAGGTAACAACCCTCTGGTCCGAAAATGAGACGGGTGTACAGAGTCAACCACTATCTCTCCCTATCGACAACACTCAAGCTCAAACGGTTGCTTCCACTACCCCAATTTCAACAGTGTTTGCTAGTACTCCTCAACATGCTATGCTGGAAGGTTATCTCTAGAGCACACCTTTAAGTTCTAGTGAAGTATTTTGTCCTGCTGTCTCTGAGGTTCAACCTCCTTTTGTGCAACAAACAACGCATGTTACTCAACTGGGCCCTTTGTTCCCTCGAGCTGCTATGACTTATTCATCTCCTTTGATCCGCGCTGTTAAGCAAGACCAAGAACCCATCTGTCGCTCAGAAAATATGACTGCATACGACCGGATAGATGAACTGAAAGAAAAGTTTGATGGAATACAGCTGGAATTGAAAACTCTTCGTGGAAAAGAACTGTTTGGCCAGAGTGCTTGTGATCTTTGCTTGGTTCCCAATGTCGTGATACCACCCAAATTCAAAGTCCCTGATTTTGAGTAATACAAAGGAAACACTTGCCCTGAGATTCATCTGGTGATGTACGTGAGAAAGATGTCCGCACATGCCAATAACGATGAACTCCTCATCCACTGTTTCCAAGATAGTTTGATTGGTGCAGCACTGGTATGGTACATGAGTCTGGACAGGATTGATATTAAAACATTCAAAGATTTGTGTGAGGTTTTCATCCAGCGATACAATTATAACTTGTACTTGGCCCCAGATAGAGACGAACTGCAGGCCATGACCCAGAATGATAACGAACCCTTCAAAGCTTATGCCCAACGTTGGAGAGATTTCGCCACACAAGTCCGTCCACCTCTGAAAG
>Ga0228710_1012583_pt1 | contig 10444 bp, 7 predicted proteins | sample MedpolnodulmetaG_FD_177995 | JGI IMG/M metagenome (GOLD analysis project Ga0228710, IMG submission 177995) | Root nodule microbial communities from Medicago polymorpha collected in Santa Monica, California, United States - pink nodules | ecosystem: Host-associated > Plants > Roots > Nodule... | reverse complement strand
TGTTGATTTTGAAATAATTTTCCGCTGCGATATAAATGAATTTTTGACAGGGTTGTTTTGATAAATAGTAACTTTACTCTATTTATATTTTAAAAGTAGTGTGACATTCCGTTTTACGTTGAATACTTTGATTACTGTATTATTTAGAATGTTGGGAAAACAGGGTGTTATAGCTATCATGATCCCACGTGGAGATAGTAATGTTGTCTCCTATTGTATTCAATCAACTCCATCGTTGTCTTTGTCTCCATGCCAATAATGTTTGTTATTCCTTACGTTCCTTTATAATTATCATTATGATCCCACGTGGAGATAATAATGTTGTGTCCTATTGCATTCAATCAACTCCATCATTGTCTTTGTCTCCATGCCAATTATGTTTGTTATTCATTTAGCTATCATGATCCCACGTAGAGATAGTAATGTTGTCTCCTATTGTATTCAATCAACTCCATCGTTGTCTTTGTCTCCATGCCAATAATGTTTGTTATTCCTTACATTCCTTTGTAATTATCACTTTTGCATAAAAAAATTGTTTCTAATTAACTGTCGCTTTCAAAGTCCAATACATCATTAAACGTTGTTTTACCTATATTAAATGTTGTTTTACCTAATTAATACTACTTTCGCCACTCTTGATTCAATATAATATACTTTACATTTATGATAAGGAAAAATGCATCAATACTTGACAAAGACACTAAAAACCACTTTTCTCTCTTTTTCACTTATATATTTTTTTTAATATATGTGAAATGAGCAAAATGCTCACTTATAATGAGACGAAGGGAGTAATATATAAAATTAACTCATTAGTATTTTTTAGTAATAAATATATCATTGTTATTTAACTCTAAAAAATTACCTAATTAACCTCAATGGCAGTTAACTATAGTTGGAACGGACGAGAATTAAATGATATAATATATAAATAGTCAACAATTAAGTAAAATAACCTCACAACATTATTGATCATTTTTAATGATTTAATTATACTTTTATATTCTTAAAAAAATTATTTATATTTTTTTCTTTATGAAATTCGATTTTAATTCTTATAAATGATATACCCTCAATTAAAAATTTCATAAATGCTCAATTTATTTTTAATCCATAATCTATTTATATATTATATCATAAATAATTCCTTAAATAAAATTTTTGTATATTATATCATAAATCATTTAATTGTCGTCCCAACTGCAGTTAACTGTCGTTGGGTCAATTAGGTAATTTCGGGGTGTTAAATAACAACGATATAATTTTTGCGAAAAAAATTAATGAGTTAATTTGACAAGTGTTAAGGGTAATTGGGGTCATAATAGTTCGCCCCAATGATATTGTATTTAAATAATAATGGTGGATGTCATTTAATATAAAAATAATAATGAGTTAATCCATAATTTCCATAAAATAAAAATAACACTAATAGTGGATGCTATTTAATATCTGTCGTGGAAAAGATATATAGAACAAACCCGATTGAAATATTAGCTAAAAAAAGTGAGAGTGTATCCATTGTAAGATTTATCTTTATTCAGTTGCTTATTATAACAAAAGTCTTTAGAAGCACAGTTGGTAGAATTGGATTGAATGGCTGAAACGTTCGCGGTATGAACCTCATATTTCTCATTCTAAATTTTTTTCATAATTTTCAGATAACAAGGACATGTGGTGGTCTAGCATTGGCGTGTTGACTTCACATAATCCTGTGACACGTGGTGGCTTATGTGTGGTGCGTCCGCTGTCGCAAAATGTGGCAGTTTGAATGGATATCTCACCATTTCAAATGGCGTGACAATATTTAAGTGAAAATAAAATAAAATGTAGAAACTAGGGCATTTAGGTATACTAGACTTTCGACCCGTGCGACGCACGGGTCTTATCGACTGTTATAATGATCAATAAGTTATATTTGACATGTGTCATGTATGTGTCTATCGAAAAACACAAATGTGATTATTAGATGATTGTTTCTATCATGTGCAAATTTGCACATATTAAGAAGTTTAAAATAATAAATTTGTATTTTTTTTTTAAACAAAATAATAAGATTGTATTGAAACGTACATTTTATATTAAATATATAATTTTTTACTTTTAATTGTTTTAACATGTGCAATGATGCACATGTTAGACAAATCCTTATTAGATATACAATATAGCGATAAAATGTGCCTTAATATGTCCTTCAACGACGTATGAATCGTACCAATTTGTACGTATTTGAAAACATCACTATTATTTCTCAAGTAATGATTGACTAATGTAATTTTGATGAGATTAATTATTGCAAACTCTCTTTGAATATAGATCTGATCCAAAGGGGTTAAAGTTACAACTAACTTTAAGTAATCATATGAATGATTAGTGTTTCAAGTAACCATACATACAATTAATGTAGTAATCAATAAAACATGTAGTATTAAAAAATAGCACATTAAAAAGGTTTCGAAAATAGTATTTAAGAATTGCAAAAAGGATTAGCAAAACCGGGACTTAGTAGGATACACAATATCCATATGAGAAGCAATGTAATAAAGAAAGAAAGAAGCAACTACATAAGGCTGATACAACAAAGATTAAACAACATAAAACATTGGTATTAAATTCAGTATGATATGTTCTATATATAAATTTCATAGTGTTGATATACTTATCGTTGTTAGGATTGATGTCGATGATCAATGGTGCTGTCAATATCAATTAAAAGCAATCATACATAAAACTCAAACAAATTTTGTGTCTGGCTTACAATCTTAATAAGATTTATTTATAACATTTTTTCTCTTACAAATGCTACATAACATGAACAAAGGATAGCAAATATGACAAACATTGCCTTTACAAAATCAAGTATGTTATCAAACATATCTCTTTTGGATGGTACTGTACGTGATAGGTAGGTCATTTAAGCCTCAAGAGATGAATATAAGATGGATCTGTTGGTTCATATTCCCATAAAGCCATATTTGTAAACGCAAAAATCGTAAGAAAGACACCAAAAAGCAATTTCAAAATCTCAACTCATATGAAAACGAAAATGCAGATAAAGATAGCATCTTTTGAGGAAAAAAACCTCTTTGGCGGTGAATGGGGAATTTTGTGACATTTATGGCAGATTGGCTGTCCAACATGGCTGCCTCTTATGTAAAGGGTGATATCTTTGTTGTTATGGCAAAACAAATCTCAGTGTGTGTATATATAGTACTTGAAATAAGTCAATTGTCCATTAAACTCTTTCATTTTGTGTTCCTCATAGGCATTCATGAATTTATTGCGTGTTAAAAGGATGAGGAAGTCAAAGGTGTGAATTAAATGCAATAGAATAAATTCAAATCGACAGATTAGTAAATGCTCTCAAATTTGAAATGAATTGCCTTAAATTATTTAATGAATGACAAACAATTTGAAATGAAATGAATTTATTGCGTGTTAAAAGGGTGAGGAGGTCAAACCTGTGAATTAAATGCGTTAGAAGGGGAGGGAAATTGCTAGGTTAAATTTAGGGTTAGGGTTAGCTTGACCAGACAAGATTTAGTAAATAAGATAAAAAAAAAACTAATGTAGATCATTCAAGTATTTTTTATTTTTTTTGGTTGGCGGTCCTTAAAGTGACAATCCTTAAAGTAAACAGTTTTATCACATTTGAAGCATTTGTATTTGACTTGTCGATACTCTTTGAGTTTGCTCGATTTTCTCGACTCCCACCTCTACCTTTATCGCAATCAAAATTGAAAGATTTTACTCAACTATTTTCGTATAATCGATATAAAAAATTGTAAAATCGCAATCGAAATCGATGGATTTTACCAAAACAAAAATAATGTTAAATATATGTTATAAATTGTATATAGTCATAAATGACTCAGTTTAAAGTCCACAAAATACTTATACATAAATGACTAAAAAAATGGACAAAATTCTTCAAAACCCTTTAAAATCCTGCGATTTTGTATGAAATCGTAAAATCGCAATCGAAATCGATGGATTTTGCTTATTTTGGGTTTCTAGATTTAAGTCGTTGAAGGGGAAGAAAGTCGCAAAATCCTGTATTTTAGGATTTAAGTCGGGATTTTGACAACAATGACACAACTATAGTTGACTTTTGTCTTCATCTTAAATTTTCACTTTAATGTTCACCAAATCATCGAAGATTTTGTTGAACTCTATCAATTGTTCCATGATGGTTTTTAGTAAATTTCTTGATATCCCATCTAATGGTTTGTTTTGATTGCCCCACAGTGATGTCAACAGTTGTGAATTTGAACAAAACTCATGTTAATATTATGTGTGATGATTGGAGCAAAATGAATAGCAATCAAACCAAAGTCACCAACTCAACAACCTTGTATTTGTCTCCATATCAAATAATGTTGGTTATTAATGTAGCCAACATCATCCCACGTGGAGTTAAAAACGTTATCTTCTATCGTATTCAATCAACTCCATCATTGTGATAAAAGAAATAAAAAAATCAACTCCATCATTGTCTTTGTCTCCAGGTCAATTCCATCATTGTCTTTGTCTCCATCATTGTCTTCTATCGTATTCTATCGTATTCAAACAACGTTGTTTTTCGATGGAGAAAGCCTTTACAGTATGTAACTCGATTTTTCAAAATTCTAACCCTAACCCTAATGGAATCCATAAGCGTTCTCCTTGTAGCTCAAGTAATCCCATACTTAGAACAAGAACTCAACAAACGCTACAATCTTTATCGCATTTGGGATTTCCCACAAATATCACAATTCTTAATTCAACACGGAGCGTTGATCCGTGCGGTGGTCGGAAGATCAACCGCCGGCGCCGATTCCGAGCTCATTGATGCATTGCCGAAGCTGGAAATCATTTCGAGCTCCAGTGTTGGTGTTGATCAGATCGATGTTAAGAAATGTAAGGAAAGAGGGATTCGTGTGACTATTACTCCAGATGTTTTGACAGATGAAGTTGCTGATTTGGCTATTGGTTTGATTCTTTCACTTCTTAGGAGGATTTGTGAATGTGATCGATTTGTTAGAAATGGAAATTGGAAGCGTGGTAACTACAATTTGACCACTAAGGTAAAACCATATTAACCAAGTATCTATTGCTTTTATGAACTTGATATTGTGAAAAACATGATATGAATCATTATGAATTTAATTTTAAATTTGATTAGTTTTATGGTCGAATTGTGATTTTTACTAGTGGTGAAACCATTGTTGAAACTCACTTACCAAGTGTATATTTGAATTGTCGGCGAGTTTGGCAAAATCAAGGTGGCATGGTGATTTTGACGAAACTCTCTGAAGTGTAGTTTTTGTCAAAATCATAACAGCTCACCTTGATTTCATCATCTCACTGTCAAACGAAACATACACTAAAAATGTTTTACGTTGGTGCAATATCAAGTTTTAGTGTTAGGGTCCCTTTGTCTCCACTCTTCATCATAGTTATCTAACTCACAAGTATGAGTTAACCTTTCTACATGGGAAAAATGAGTGGAATTGTATACAAACTCAGTTGAACTTATATGAACTCGTTCATACACATTCTTGCTCAGAATCTTGAGTTTATACTCAAGTGGGTGACTTTGATAAAAAGGCAACATCGGAACTAGTGTCATGTATTTCGTTTTAGGATTTCTACAATTTTGTTCCGTCTCAATGCTTCACTGCAAAATGAAGCTGTCTTTGTCATTTTTCACACCAATGTCATCAGTATCTTACGATTCATGTGTTTCACAGCTTGATTAGATACGAAATTAAACACAATTGATACATATCAGAGTGTGAATCTCTTTTAGACCTCTCAGCATGTGAATCTTAATTCAATTATCTCATGGAATTGGGAGTTGTGATTCTCATTAAATCGTATTATACTATGATATAAATTCAATCATGGGTACATCCCAGAAACCGGCTTAATTGTGCGACTTGGTTTTGCTTATATGTCATTTGTTTTTACTTGAAAATGTCATGTTTTATTCATCATATATCTTACAATTTATAATAAGATTAACTTAATGATTCGGATTTCGGAAAATAGGTCTTCCGATTCACCAAAACCTGATTTATTGTTCACCCCTTTTTGGCGATCGGCCAATGACCTCCAGTATATGCTTACTGTCTAGTGATCCATTCACCCATGAAGCATCACTGCCCTCTGCACAAACTTGTCACTGCGATGCTGCTCTTGCCACTTATAGTTTCTTTTAATATTATTTTTATATTTGGTAAACATCTTGAGGCTACAAAAGCTCTGCCAGTTTGCGCAGACTCTCGAGTTTAACAAACCAACTATTTAATTGCTTCTGCTAATCAATTCATAAGCTTTCAGAAAATGGCGAAAAATATTTAAAATTGGACACAATGATCTATCATCATGTCCTGAGGTTTAAAAAGCTTCGTCATTTTTTTCTTCTGAAAAGGCAAGCGTAATCATATTGCTGTGTCATACTGCTCATCAAAATTGGTTATATGTATAATCATGTAGTATGTAGTATCGATCCTTTCATTTTCCAACAAAAAATTAATTATTTTTTTCATCTGTTATTTTCCTTGCAGTTCTCCGGGAAAACCATTGGCATTGTTGGGCTGGGAAGGATTGGCACAGCAATTGCCAAGAGAGCTGAAGGTTTTAATTGTTCAATATCCTACTATTCTCGAACTCAAAAACAGGAATCAAAATACAAGTACTGTCCAAATGTTGTTGAGTTAGCATCCAACTGCGACATACTAGTTGTTGCCTGTTCTCTTACAGAGGAAACCCGTCACATCATCAACCGGGAGGTCATCAATGCACTTGGTCCAAAGGGTTTCCTAATTAACATTGGTCGAGGTAAGCACGTTGATGAGCCAGAGCTGGTCTCTGCATTGCTTGAAGGTCGTTTGGGTGGAGCTGGACTTGATGTTTTTGAAAACGAGCCTCATGTTCCCGAAGAGCTGCTTTCGCTAGAAAATGTTGTCTTGTTACCTCATTGTGGAAGCGGCACGGTAGAAACTCGAACTGCCATGGCTGACCTTGTTCTTGGAAACTTGGAGGCCCATTTCCTTGGAAAGCCACTGTTAACTCCCTTGGTTTAATTTACATGCTTCTATTGAACTATCTACATAAAATTGATTGGCCATTGACGTAGAATACAAGGAAATTAGAGCAGTTAAGTAGTTATGAATTGTTAGAGTGATTAAATAAAGTGTTTTTCTTTGGAATTCAATTCTTGGGTAGAGAGCTTCAAATATCTACATTGGTGCTTCAACCATTGTGTAAACAAAAAAGTCAGTTTATCTTAATGTGATTATCCATGACTTTGAGATTTCGCTAAACATTAGCCAAGAAATTACCTGGTGAAAATGCTTATGTTATTATGTTGGCTTCGAATTTCATTTCTCAACTAATAAAATGGTGTTTATGGGACGGGGTTTATCAAGCTATAAAAATGTTGTTGAAATACAATTGATATTTTAATTAGAGGAAATTTAGGGTGTGATTGGTGATATTTAAGACTTGTGAACTGATACAGTCTAATCACAGAAGAATTTCATTTTCAAGAATGCCACTTACTATGTTGTTAGAGTGAAGTGCCTAAAAATAATTTGCATTTTCAATGTTAATTGAAACTCTTCACCAAGACAAATACATGAATCCATTGTCTTTTTATCCTAATAACTTGAGTTGGCTAACATGTTTGCATTCATTAATTTTGTTACTAGTGTACTGTACTGCCCCCGGTGCACTAAAGTTCCCGCATACACAAGAGGCTGTTTCTAGGACTTGAACTCGTAACTTTCCAGTCACATGACAATAACTTTATCAGTTGCGCCAAGGTTACCCCTCACTTTAAAGCAACAAAACAGAGTAAAAACTCTCAGAATACCAGTGATCAACTACAGATCTAGTTGAGCAGAAAGACTCATAAATCACCAACGAAGCCTGAATTATATCCCTAAAAGCCAATGAGCCTTCAAATCAGTTTACTTTTTTGAAAATGATAAGCCACTTTTTTCACCATATTGGCTTCCATCAACCTGGAGGTGGCATTTAAATTTGTGCACCATGCAAATATGAAATTAAACATTATGAAATTGTTCCAAAATAATTGATATGTTTCTAAACATTATGAAATTAAATTATGGCCCATTGGTTAGAAATATTGCTCCCATCGTCTCAAAATTATTTTTCTCTTTCTTTCACTTATACATTTTTTTCTTAATATTTGTGAAATGGACAAAATGCTCAATTATTATGGTACAAAGAGACAGGGGGGATCCAGACTTTTGGTATAGGTGGGGCTAAAATTTCAAAGAAACAATAATGTAAACTATATTAAAAATATGAAATAACATTGTTTGATACAATACATTACAATGAAAATCGTCTCTTATCCATTTGTTGAAAATGAGCTAAAATAACATCATTACTTATTGTTAAAAGATCATATCTTTCTATATAAGTTACAATACGATCATTTAGCCACTAATCACCCATTTTGTTATATAGGTTACTCTTCACAACTTTCATAGTTTAAAAAACACGTTCAACACTTGCAGTTGCTACCGGCAAGGGCAAAACCAACTTATTTGTTCATAGCAAATCATAGCGAATGTGTTGCACTTATTTGTTGTACAAGTTTTATACAAAGATATGAAAGTCCTTTCAACTTATCAAAATTTGGGTTAGATCGAACATTTGTAACATAATTTTTGAGTTGATGGCGTAACACCACTTCCAGCACTTCTATAAAATCATTTGGATAAAACTCAATCATCCTCAATAATTTTTTCACATCAAAAGTTGCAAATGACTTTGCGACTCAGACATAAAACACTTTATGTTATTTCTATTATAAAAAAAAAAAAAAAAAAATGAAAAACCATGTGGGGATTTAGCCACACATGGCCTCTATGTACATCCGTCCCTATGGAGGGAGTATCTTTCTAATATTCACTCTTCTTAGATAAAATCTATGTGAGGCTCATCACTTTTGTATGACCCATTTTCAATGTATGAGACCATATGAGTTCATCCAATAAGAGAGTGACTATTTGAGTAAGTGTTAGAAAGATCAAGTCCATAATGCTTTCATGGTTTTGCTAAAGAGTACCTCCGGTCACTTTTTAAGTATTCCAAATTAAGAAAAAATTCGTAAAAAATGTCAAATATTTCAATTTCTAATACATAAAATACACATAAAGATTGTCTTGGAAGCGCTCGTTAGCATTTTTCTTTATTTAAATGCTACTAAAATTAAGATGATACAGTTACAAAGATCATACGTTAGAATAAACCCATCCGCAATTTGATATTAGTACTGACGTCAGCAATACATATAAATATTAAGGAAAATATGGCATTTTCAAAAATGAAATTACAATCTTAATAACCAAACTAATTTCTTTCACAAATGATCAAAGATTAAAAATAATATAAGATTTACAGTCTTTCTTCCAATTACGGGAAAAAATATGCAGGTATCCACTCAAATCAACTATGAGTGGTCTCTAATATTAACTAATCGAACCACATGTTGACAAGTCCTAGGTGAGGCTGAGAAAATTTGTTGACGGACGTTATAATTCTCTTACTCCAAAAATAATACAGATAAAGCTAGTCCTTGTTGAACATTTCAAGCAATGTTTTCAAAACCAGTCGGGCTAGATAAATGGAGTACACAAGCATCAACCTACCACCCTCTTTCATGCCTCAGTTCACCACAACTGACTGTCCTTCTCTCCAAGAAGAGCACAAATTGACTACCTTTTTTTTTTTTTTCTTCCTTCCTATTTTTTTGACTCCATGCATATTCTTTGACAGGAACATCTTGTTTTGGGTCTTTTGACTTTGATTTAAGTCTTGAATGTATTGATTAATGACATAAAGTCAATTTTAATCAACTTAATTTTACCACATCAGTTTCACATCATTCAAAGAGGTGGGGATCAAAAAATTAGTTTACTTTCTTAACAGAGTGACCAAAAAGTGATTTTAGAAAAAAAAAGAGAAAATTGTTTTTCTAATATAGAAAAGTTCACAATGACACAAGTAAATTACCTAATAGCCTCCGGCGGCCGTTAAGAGCCGCTCAAGAAACCAGCGGCAGTTAACAACTGCTGAAGCCAGCGGCAGTTAACTGTCGTTCACAACAGTAAACAGAACCAGTGCAGTCTCCATTGGTTTTTCCAGCCATTTTGGCCTGTTTGTACCTGTAATTTCAAACGGCAATTCCTTATTAAATCAAACTGAAACAACAACATCCAGCAATCACGAACATCAACATTTTATAGTTTATCAATTATTAGGTAACATTACACAAAACCGATAATGCGTTAACGTTTCACAATTGTTTGAAATTCGTCAAATTTTCCACATTATGCAACACATTACACGTAAAGTACATTAATGTATAATAAATGTGAAACTCAAATATATATATATATATATATATATATATATATATATATAT
>Ga0228710_1012582_pt1 | contig 10444 bp, 9 predicted proteins | sample MedpolnodulmetaG_FD_177995 | JGI IMG/M metagenome (GOLD analysis project Ga0228710, IMG submission 177995) | Root nodule microbial communities from Medicago polymorpha collected in Santa Monica, California, United States - pink nodules | ecosystem: Host-associated > Plants > Roots > Nodule... | reverse complement strand
ATAGTACTTTGATTATGATCCTGTACACTTGAACAAATGTTTAGCATATCCAATTGATAATTTTTAATACCTTGTTATCATCAAAACTCAAGAGGTGATTTTGCGAAACACCCTTTGTTCCAACAATATGTTGATTGATTGTGATATGGTTGGTGAATACATATATGTTGATTGATTGTGATGTTGTTGGTGAATACATATATGTTAATTGAATTGTGAATGTTGTTGGTGATTGCATATATGTCAAGTAATGGTGAATTGTTGGTGAATAAATATATGCCAAAAGATTGGTGATGATGTGGTGAATTGTTTGTGTGAACACATGCATTGTTGTGAGTCACATGTTCATGCATACATGACTGATGGTGACGGATTTTGTATCCAAAATGTAAGACGGGTGTGAAATCTTATATACGATGTTTTTGTTGAATCGAAGGTGACGACCTTGAGGTGATTTGGTACCGCATGCATCTAGAAGAGTCTAGAACATTGCATGCATTTGAATAGTTGATGAGTCGTGTCATAATTGAATATGTGACTTGGTCAATTTGTGCATTGGTGAAATTTGGTGAATGTTTTGATTATGTGGATTGTTGTATATGTTCATTGGTGGATTTTGTCGATGATTGTGAATATTTGAACTAGGCTCTAATTGCATGGCTTACTTGTTTGTGCTTATATACTTGGTGAATCAATTCGATGATAATTATTGTGGTAATAGTGATGAGGTGAGAATTGTATATGTATATATGTATGATTTGGTGATTCCTTTGATAATGATGATTGCTTGCTTATAACTTTGAAATGATAATTTGTACTTGTTGAGATAAGTATGCTAAATGAAAAATAAGGTGAGTAATCATTTCATTGATTGATGTTGATAAATGATGAGCTTATGTTGATGACTTGATTGAGATTGAATATGCTTGCTATGCTATGTTAGTATTGTGATAGCTTGTTGTGTATGGAATGGGGGATAATAATCATGTGATGTTAGTATTCTAGGAGGGATGAGTATGTACATGTGATATGCATGAATCCGTGAATGCTTATGTTTTCATATGTTGATTATAATTGATGTCAAGCTAACCCCCAGTGGTTTGTGGTGGACCGCCTACCTATTTGTATGAATGGGTAGACGGCATGCAGGATTAGTTTGTTTGCTTGCTTGGTGAGTTGCTTGAGGATAGCGGGAGCTTCCTCTGTTTATCAGTTAGAGTCTTAGATTAGGTGTCAGTCTTTACGATATTCTGGATTTATTTATGTTATGGAGATTTTGCCCATTTGTCGGGATTTGGAGATTTTATATGATGATGTATATTGATCTTATGACATGTATATTTTGGAGATGTATGGCTTATATCCGCTGTGACCGTTGATGAATCTTATATATGCATGATGTTGAATTTTGATGTGAAGACGTAGCATCTATTTCTTGAATAAATGCTTTATTTGCGTGTATTATCGCTTTAATAGAAATAGGGTGTTACAAGTAGGTATCAGAGCTGTGGTCAGTCTTGTCCGGACTAGTATTCGTTGAATTTCCTGTTGTATGCGACATGTACGGGAGTACTTTCGGTACTTGTTGTGTTGTTCTGTTCTTTTAGACGGTGAAGCTTGTGTGTTTAGAGTCTTAGATTAGGCTCTGATTAGGTGTCAATCTTTATGATATTCTGGATTTATTTATGTTATGGAGAATTTGCCCATTTGTCAGGATTTGGAGATTTTATATGATGATGTATATTGATCTTATGACATGTATATTTTGGAGATGTGTGACTTATATCCGCTGCGACTGTTGATGAATCTTATATATGCATGATGTTGAATTTTGATGTGAAGATGTAGTGTCTATTTCTTGAATAAATGCTTTATTCGCGTGTATTATCGCTTTAATAGAAATAGGGTGTTAGAAGTTGGTATCAGAGTCGTGGTCAGTCTTGTCCGGACTAGTATTCGTTGAATTTCCTGTTGTATGCGACATGTACGAGAGTACTGTCGGTACTTACTGTGTTGTTCCGTTCGTTTAGGTAGGTTTGAGTGTAGTGGGGGAGTAACAGGTTTTTTCTAGTGTGTTGGTCGGGCAAGGGAAGGTATCTTTGGCTGTAGAGGCTCAGTTGGTTGTGGTTTGTGTTAAGGTTCCTGCTGATTTTGAGTTGGATCTGGTGTGTCTTCCGTTGAAGCATATGGATGTGATTTTTGGTATGATTTGGATGTTATCTTTTGGTTTTAACATTAATTGTTTAACTAAGAGTGTAACGTTTTCTAAGCTGGTAGCTGAAGTAGGTGGGAAGTTCTTGACTGCGGAGCAAGTGAAGAAGTCTTTAGACGGTGAAGCTTGTGTGTTTAGAGTCTTAGATTAGGCTCTGATTAGGTGTCAATCTTTATGATATTCTGGATTTATTTATGTTATGGAGAATTTGCCCATTTGTCAGGATTTGGAGATTTTATATGATGATGTATATTGATCTTATGACATGTATATTTTGGAGATGTGTGACTTATATCCGCTGCAACTGTTGATGAATCTTATATATGCATGATGTTGAATTTTGATGTGAAGACGTAGCGTCTATTTCTTGAATAAATGCTTTATTCACATGTATTATCGCGTTAATAGAAATAGGGTGTTACAGCGAGAAAGCACGATTTCAAACTTGGAGACGGTTTCCTTAGTGGGAACATGGGGCAAACGGTTGCCCAAGATGGAGGAAGTGCTGATCATGGGATTAGTGGTTCCCCAATTAGTTATTTTCGTATAAATAAGTGTTTCCAAGCCGAAAAATGGATCGCAAATCATTTACAGAATTCTACAACACTCAAACTACCGGCGTCTAGGGAAACTAGTTATAGATAATGTATGTAAACTGATTTGTAGACCACCTTTATTTTAATCCAATGCATTTTACCTTTCCTTTAAATTTACGTGCTTAAAGCCTTTATCTTTTCTTTTTACTTTATATTGCTTTTGTTTGCAATCTCAAACCTGTCGAGAGACGGTGCCTTTTTTTTCACAAACCCGTTGTGGCGTCATTTTTGGGAGATCATAGCTATTTGATTAGCTTTTGACTCACTTTTTATCTAACCCCCGAACCCTAAATCTTTTCAAAATATGGGTAATTTGAACTTTTTTCCCCTTTTCTTACTGTCGTGTCATTTTTCGGAGATCATGGCTATTTAATTAGCTTTGACTCGCTATTTTATTTCACGACTTGAACTTTTAATTTTTTAAAGAAGAGGGAAAAAGTTCAAATAAACCATTTTTGAAATACTTAGGGTTCGGGGGTTAGTTACATAAAGGGAAGCTATTAACACCCTTTATGTTCATTACTTGCTTTTAAAAATGGAATTAAAGGAGTAGTGATAAAAAGAAAAAAAAGAAAGTGTTTTTATTTACATTTTTTATGATTTGGAAGGACGAATGTCCTTTGCCTACGTAGCCGTGAGGGATCAAAACCTCGTAGTTCGGGCTAGAAATTGACGTTTGATTGGTTTTGTGTTTTTTTATTAGTTTTGAAAAAGGTTTTAAAATGAAAAATCAATTGCAAAATAAGCTTGTTTGTATTTTTTATATTAAAAGGAAAATGACTTAAAGTATGATTAAAGTTGATTGCAATTTTGATTTAAGAAAGAATAAAAAAAAGGAAATCACTTGATTGAAAATCAAGGTTTATTATGAAAATATTTTTTTGTGAATTTTGATATTATAAACTCCTAAAATGCAGAATTAAAATAAGTTACAAAAATAAAAAAATAAAAAAAAGGACCCAAAAGCGAAACAAAATGGGGTATTTTAAAATACCATGAAACCGAAATGGACAGAATGGAGAAGAAATAGAAGACAAAACTCGTCAACACAAGTCGAAGGAGGGAGGAGAGAGGAAAAGCACAAGAAGCATCAATTGTGAATTTCGGTTTCCAGAATGCATTGTGTGAGCTCTTCTATTTATAGAGAAAATTCACAACTAAAAAGTGAGAAACTTTGGGAACAAGTAATTCACATATTTGACCTAGCACAAAAATATCTCAATTGTGTACCAAAATATATCATATTGAGTATAAAAATATATTGTTCAGTAAATAAATATGTTATTCAGTACATAAATATATTATTGAGTGTCAAAATATATTTTAGATCAAGCACTAAAATACATTAGATTGCCTACCAAAATATTTCAGATGTGTTCCAAAATATTCTAGCAAAACATAGGAAAAAATAAATCACATTTTAATAATGATTAAATTAATTAATTAATTTATCATTTTCAAATAATATTTTCTACTGCTTGCTTCGTTCACACAATTATGTACCCCTATTAATTAAAGGTACACCCCCACTATATAATCTTAGGTCAAAAATTGGGGTATGACAGATGCCCCTATTTAAGTTTCTTCGTCCGGAGATTTGAACATTGAATCTTTGATTTGATGGGCCGAAGAGACTTAAATACAGAGTACGCCATTTTTGACCTTAGATGCTACGAAATGCTCATGATGCAAACATGAATGCAGGACGGCAAAGTTGAATTGACTGGGATGAGAAACAAAAACGGGATACCAAATTCGTTGAAGAAAGGGATCCGACTCCGCTACGGGATAATGTAGTTTTATTGGGAAAAATGATTGTCTATTATCTGTATGATAGTTATATGAAGACAAAAGATAGGTTTTACCTACTATCGGGACTGACAGTTGTATGAAGGTAAGATTGAAAAAGGACATTGTCTACTATTTGTAAGATAGTCGTATGAAGACAAATGACGTGGATTACCTACTATCGGGATTGATAAATGTATGAAGGTAAAATTAGAAAAGACATTGTCTACTATCCGTAAGATAGCTGTATGAAGACAAATGAAATAGATTACCTAATATTGTACAATGATAGTTGTATGGAGGTAAAATGAGAAAGGACATTGTCTACTATCCGTAAGATAGCCGTATGAAGACAAATGGCATGCATTACCTACTATCGGTATGATAGTCGTATAAAGGTAAGATTGAAAGAAGACATTGTCTACTATCTGTAAGATAGCCGTATGAAGACAAATGACATAGATTACCTACTACCCGTATGATAGCCGTATGAAGGTAAGATGAAAGAAGACATTGTCTACTATTTGTAAGATAGCCGTGTGAAGACAAATGATATGTATTACCCACTACCTGTATGATAATTGTATGAAGATAAAATTAGAAAAGACATTGTCTGCTATCTGTAAGATAGCCTTATGAAGACAAATGACGGAGACGTTGTCTCCTATCTGTACGATAGTTGTATGAAGACAAACGACAATATATTACCTACTACATGTTTGATAGTTGTATGAAGGTAAGATTGAAGAAAAGACATTGTCTACTATCTGTAAGATAGTCGTATGAAGAAAAATTACAATGTATTACCTACTACACGTATGATAGTTGTATGAAGGTAAAATGAAGGTGACATCTTGTGACTAGACACACCAGGGATGGCGCTTATGAGAGAATGGCAGGTAAGTGCAAAGTTGTTCGTTGGTTTGGACTGACCACTTGAAACATGATAAAAGGTAAACTCAAGTTGTTCATTGTTTAGGACTGACCACTTGAAAAATGATAAAAAGGTAAGCTTAAGTTGTCCATTGTTTAGGACTGACCACTTGAAGCATGATAAAAAGGAAAATTCAAGCTGTCCATTGTTTAGGACTAACCACTTGAAAAAAGGTAAACTCAAGATGTCCATTGTTTAGGACTGACCACTTGAAACATGATAAAAAGGTAAACTCAAGCTGTCCATTGTTTAGGACTGACCACTTGAAACATGATGAGTAAGAACTGAAACGGAATGATGCAGCCAAACAAGACTCTGGGTGACTAATGTAATCATGTATAAATGATGTTGTGTATGCATGAATATATGAATACGTGAAAGTATTAATGTATGAATGTATGATTGTATGAGTCTATGAATGTAACTTGTATGGATGTATGTACAATTTTGTATGATCATATAATTGTATAACTGTATATGATAGGCGAGACTCGATGAAACGAGACAAGACAGGTAAGATGGGAGGTGGAGTGCCATCGCATTACAAACACTCGACAAACTGCCTTGGAGATGATATTATTATGTACAAAATCAGGCCGTTGACGGGGTGAAGTCAAGCACAAGGTAGCAACTGATGCATCATGGGGATAAATCCCATTATTAACCAAAGAATATGGAAGAAGTTGCCATTTGTAAACCGGCACAGAGTGTTCTTCCACTAGAACGCCTCGGCAGTCATGCTTTTTTTTTTTTTTTGAAATCCCTAAATTTTTGCCTGGACCGCCCTTTTGGGTTTTCTGTCCACCGTGAATCTATTCCTTTTTTGTGCCCCTAATTTTTTCTTGGACCGCCCTTTCGGGTTTTCAGTCAATCGGGACGTTCTCTATTGCCTAAGCTGCCTTTTCAGATTTTCAGCTTAGCAAGCTCTTTATTTTGTATATTTTGTATTTTTGTACCGTGACATCATCTTACTCAAAGCAGAGGTCCTCTCCACAATGCTTAGCCATGTTTCTCTTCCGGAATGTAACTGTTCTCGAGGCGAATGCTGATGTACACTTCAACTACTTACGAGTTCAAAGAGAGTGTGTTTGTTGTTCAGACTTTTCAAAAGATGTAAAAAAAAAGTTTTGTATTTTGAAAATTTTCGCGTCAAGTATTTGCATAAAAAATGGAAGAAATTTTGTAAATAGAATAAATGAGAGTTCCAAATAAATCGCACAGGCTCAAATTTGATTAATTGAGTGGTGACTTGCCAATAGGGTGGCCCCACGGATCTTTGAAAAATTTGGAAAATGGTAAATATATGGAAAGGGAACATTGAATACAATAACCCTTATTCTCCCTTGTTGGAACAAAATGTGTTTAACATTACCCTTTGAGTTTTGATGATAACAAGGTATTAAAAATTGTCAATTGGATATGCTAATATTTGTTCAAGTGTACATGACCATAGAATTTTTTATATATCTTTAAGAGGTTCTGGAAGAACAAAAGAGAGCAAAAGAATCAACAAAAAAAAAGGAAGTTTGATGCGTTTGAAGAAAAGTGCTCCTGAAGTGATGACGTCATCAGAAGCAAGTTCATCAGAAGCGTATCATCAGAAGCAAGATCACCAGAAGCTGAAGTTCATCAGAAGCTGAAGAACTTAAAGCTTCAAAAGCTGGAATCTCATTTAATCATGCCTAAGAGTTGCTAAAGACGGAAAGAAGTGTAACAACGGCCTTGAGATAAAATTTAAAAGTATTGGATGCTTATTCTATCAAGAGCGTTGAAAAAGAACAAATGTACGAACTGTACAACCACCTTCTCCACTACTTTGGTCATGCTTTGCAACAAGACAAGGATAACAGCTCTGCCTGCAGAAATGTTCCTTCATACAAGGAATGGATTTGAAATTGATCCTTCATAGGACAATAACCATATCAGGCAAAAGATCATTGGTGATTATCAACAAGCTTCAAACAACTCTTTTTTGTGTGATGGGAATTCTCTTACGTATCTTTCACACCACTATATAAAAGAGTGAAGACCTACTAGTTGGAAGATACAATTCAACAGACATAAGTAATACACACGCATGCAATAGCTAGACTCTCACAACAATTCAAAGTTCATACTCTGTTATTGTTTGTATTTCAAAGTAACTTAGAATTTCTTTGCAAAGTCCATTTTTTAGAAATTCTATAGTCTCAAGAGTCTGTAATTGATTTGTATTGTGAACACCACTGATTGTATATCAAGTGTTCAAACTCAAATAATTTTCTTTGTAAATCTGTTTGATTGTAAGTCTCTTGCTTGTGTGCTTGAGCATTAGGAAGTCTCTTTCTCGTGTGCGTGAGCATAGGAAATCTCTTGCTTGTGTGCTTGAGTAATTTGAAGTCTCATACCTAGTTGTAGTATTGAGCAATTGTAATTTGAGATTACATTTTTTAGTGAACTCTCCTTGGAAGTGCAAGGGGGACAGGACTACTTTTAGTTTTTGGAAGGAACCTGTGTAATTGCTTTGTGTCTTTCTTCTCTCTCTCTCTTTCTGTTTTTATCCGCTGCATCTAGTTCTGAACATCACTTCAGAAGCTGAACTCTATCTGCTTTTGAACAGTGACTTCAGTAGAAGAAAACGAAGAAAAAGAAAACACAATTCAACCCCCCTTCTTGTGTTTTTCTCACCTTCCATTGGTATCTAGAGCCTTGGTCTGTTGTCTTAACACTTAACAGTGTAACAAAAAAAGATCTGAGAAAAACATGTCTGCTAAAGAATCTACTTCTCGTTCTGGTACTTCTCATTCTGGTGGTGCAGCTGTACCATATGATTATGGTTATGGTGATAAGAAAGCTGAATCTGGAAAAGTGCCAAGATTTAATGGAAATCCTGAAGAATTTTCTTGGTGGAAAACCAACTTCTACAGTTATGTCATGGGTATAGATGAAGAACTATGAGACATTATGGATGATGGTGTTGGTGACTTAGTCCTTGATGAAGAAGGAGCTGCTATTGATAGAAAGAAACACACCCTTGAACAGAAGAAACTCTACAAGAAGCATCACAAGATCAGAGGATCACTTGTCACTGCTATACTTAAAGCAGAATACATGAAGATGAGTGACAAGTCCACTGCAAAAGGTATGTTTGCTACTCTCTATGCAAACTATGAAGGTAGCAAGAAAGTTAGAGAAGCAAAAGCTCTTATGCTTGTTCATCAGTATGAGTTGTTCAAAATGAAAGAGAATGAAAGTATAGAGCAAATGTAATCAAGATTTCAGACTCTAGTTTCTGGACTTCAAATAGTGAAGAAAAGCTATGTAGCTTTTGATCATGTGAGCAAGATACTAAGAAGCTTGCCTGCAAGATGGAGACCAAAAGTGACTGCTATTGAGGAAGCTAAGGATTTAAACACTTTTAAGTGTTGAAGATCTTGTCAGCTCTCTCAAAGTTCATGAGATAGATCTGAATGAGCATGAACCTCCTAAGAAGGTTAAATCTATTGCTCTGCCATCTAGAGGGAAGTCATCAAAAGCTTTGAAAGTTGTTGAATCTGAAGATGAATCACCTGATGGAGATTCTAATGAAGATCCTACTGAAAAGATGGCTATGCTCTCTAACAAGCTTGAGTATCTAGCAAGAAAGAACAAGAAGTTTCTAAGTAAGAAATTAACTTCTCTAAGTAGTTTGCCTTTTTTCTGGACAATGTCTACAAAATTAACTTCTCTGAACTGGTTGATCAGAAGGTAGTTTGCCTTCTATCAGTGAATGATAAGGAATGGGTATGACACAAAAGGTTAGGACATGCTAACTGGAGGTTAATCTCTAAGCTTAGTAAGTTACAACTTGTTAAGGGCCTACCTGATATTGATTATCATTTAGATGCACTCTATGGTGCATGCCATAAAAGGGAAGATTGTTAAAACATCCTTTAAAGAGAAAGACATTGTTTCCACCTCGAGACCTTTAGAATTACTCCATATTGATTTGTTTGGACCAGTTACCACTGAATCTTTATATGGAAGTAAATATGGACTAGTCATTGTTGATGACTACAGTAGGTGGACTTGGGTTAAATTCCTTAGAAGTAAGGGTTGTGCATATGATGTATTCAGTAGCTTCTGCACTCAAATTCAATCTGAAAAAGAAATGAAAATTTTAAAAGTTAGATTGGTCTATTGCTCTAAAGTAAAGAGGGAAGTCATCTAAGTCATCCAGAGTTGCAGATTCTAAAAAGATCAGAACCCAATAAACAGGTTCTGAAGAAAACAGAGTCTGAAAGTCAAAAGCCTAGATTTCAGAGACAGAAGGCTGTCAATGCTAAGTCACAATCCAAGACTAAAGGTTCTGAACCTGTAGTCTAGAAGAAGACAAAGCAGAACAACTTCAGATAGAAGACACAAAGAAAGTTCAAGACTCCTTGGAAAATCCAAGAGGACCCACAAAGATATGGGTACCTAAGACAGACATAGTGTTGCAGGTGTGTCTAAAAGGAAGCGAAAAGCAGAATTCCTGGTACCTGGACAATGGCTGCTTGCGACACATGACGGGAGACAGGTCTTTGTTCCTAACCCTAACCATGAAAGTAGGAGGAACTGTGGGATTTGGAGGAAACCAAACTGGCAAGATCATTGGTACTGGTACGATAGGTAACTCCTCAATCTCAATCAATAACGTGTGGTTAGTAGATGGACTCAATCATAACCTACTGAGCATTAGTCAATTCTGTGATAATGGTTATAATGTTTTGTTTGTTAAGAACAACTGCACAATAATCAACACACATGATCAATCCATAGTCTTCAAAGGAAAGAGAAGAAACAATGTTTACAAGATAAATTTTTCAGAACTGACTGATTAGAAGGTACTTTGCCTTCTATCAATGAGTGATAAGAAATGGCTGTGGCACAGAAGGTTGGGACATGCTAACTGGA
>Ga0228710_1012581_pt1 | contig 10446 bp, 5 predicted proteins | sample MedpolnodulmetaG_FD_177995 | JGI IMG/M metagenome (GOLD analysis project Ga0228710, IMG submission 177995) | Root nodule microbial communities from Medicago polymorpha collected in Santa Monica, California, United States - pink nodules | ecosystem: Host-associated > Plants > Roots > Nodule... | reverse complement strand
AAAAAAAAATTCATAGGAAGATACCAAATACATATCACATTTGGAGAAAATTATTAGACTCCCTCACTTGACTCCCCCAAATTGTGTAAAATTGTATATGACTTTTATGTTAGTATTTTTCGCTCCCCTAATATTTTAGGCAAGATCCGCCACTGTAAATGACATCCTTTGTAGAGGATGTGTGTGATTGAAGGGAGATCAATGTCTTTTTCAAAACAGAGGGGTGTAATTTCCAGAGTTATCAACGTCGGAAAGCCAAAAATACGCCATGGCGCTGCCATGACCAATATTTGACAACACTTCAATTCAGAGAATCAACCACCGCAATCCACCATGGTGGTCATCAGAGAATCTGCCACCGCAATCCACCATGGCAGCGCCATGACCAATATTTGACAACACTTCAATTCAGCATATCTATAGCTAGATAGGTATGTGCAATTTCTGCAAGAATCAACATAAGCCTATGCTCCACTTAGAAACACGAAGAGTGCTTATTAATAGAGGGAAATTCTACTTCAACTCCATTCTTCAAATCACTAAACTCAGAAATTTCTCTAGCATATAGAAAATATTCTCTACTCATCAAAACCCAAAACTACACAAAGAAAAACCCTGAACTCATAACAGGATAATTGATTTCACTATAAAAAACATGATTGAAACATAAAATAAAAAAAAAAGGATATTAACAGAGTAAAACCCTAGAGTATCATGAAATCAGCTAGTTCTAACCATATAGAAAATCCTCTATACTCATCAAACATATCCAAAACCATTCTCCCCATCTAATTATCCACTTTCATCTTTCTTTTTTCAGTTAATATTGCTGCAAACTCATACTATTTCAACTACCCTAAACTACACAAACAGAAACCCTAAACTCTAAACATATCAGAATCATAGACTTGCCTATAAAACAAAAAAGTTTGAAACAAAACACGAATGTGGATAGAGCAAAACCGTTGTGATTTAGGAGGTGAATATACTTCTAACAAAATCTCTTTCCAACCATTCTTCACTATAATCTATCTTATTTCAGCTTATATATTGTTACACACTTCAACTATTTCAATTATCCTAAACTACAACAGAAAACATTAACTTTCAACATATCAGAATCATATATGTCACTATCAAACAAAAATACTCAAAACAGAACAAAACAAAAAATGAAAATTAGCAGAGTAAAACCCAGTTGTATCATAAACTTTGTAACACCGACACTTATGATTAAAGGTGTGTTTATTATGTCGGTGTCTGCACCGATACAACACCGACACATGAGAATACATATAATGATGTCATTTTTTTCAAATAATTATCACTGTCAACGTGTAGTGTCAACAGAGATTGAGATTGAAGAAACATACGTAAAAACAGGACCGGTATAATGTGTAGGAGTCAGAATGTATCCACTAGAATCAAGAAGCTTAGGTCTCATAGAAACAGAGTGAATCCCAAGAGCATCTTCATACAAACCACAAAGAAAATTCAACGATTCCTTCTGTTCAGGTTTAGACACATCAACATGAATGAACAATTGATCAATAGCACCGTCTTGTTCTTCACCAATGTTATTCAATCGCATCACATAGATGCTGATTTCTTCTTCGCCATAGTTTCGCTTCAGAACTGGACCTTCGGAATCAAGCGCTCCTTTCACGATTGTGAAGTTTGATGGTGGACTCACTTTCTGAAATTGAAATGCATGAAAAAGGTTAAACCCTAAACCCTAGAGAGAGAGAGAGAATGAGATTTTTAGAGAGAGAGAGAGAGAGTACAGGTGGCATGTTCATTTTGGCGACTTCCATGTAGTGTTCTTTGAGGGAACGGAGAACCATCGTGTCTACGGCGGATGACATGGTGGCGGCGCCGCGGACTCCGGACGGAGTTGTGCGGTGGCGGAGTGCGCCGACGGCGGTGAATAAACCTCTCTTCCACATTCCTATTTCGCGTTATGTTACTTCTTCTGTTTGAACCTCCCTGAACTGGGTTTAGTGTAACACTTGTATATTCTAATAAATTCAATTTTTGTTTAACACAAATATTAAAAAAAAAAAAATCAATTTTTGGTTAGACCAAAAATAATTATTGATTTATTATAACATATTTTATGTGTTTGCCTAAGTTTATTTTAAATTATTTTTCTGGATTTTAAAAACAATTGGATTCTTGTTTGTTTATGTTAGACTCTATGAATATTTATGGTGTCATTCTTTATTTGTTTAAAGGTTTTGTTAATTAGTGTTCTAAAAACATTTATTAAAGAATTAATAAATAGAAATTTTGTAAGTTGTATTTGCTTGGGATTTAGGAGTGTGTTCATTATTAAGGTCTCAGTTCATTCTATCTGGTGTTAAATTGTATTAAAAATATAAGTTGTGTTCTTTTTTTTTTACATATAAAAACTTGTTTTATTTTCTAGGATATGTATTTTCTAAGATATGTCTGTTATTGAATATGTTATGAATTGTTTTTATGTTATGTGGCATAACCCTGTATATGTGAAATGAAAAGTAGTGTATGTTAGGAACTAGGTGGGCCAAGTCCAACCCACAATTTTATTTTATTTTTATAGGGAAAATTACTTAAATACTATTGGTTTTTCAAAAAATTACTAAATAAATATTTTTTGGGTATAAGTTAAATATTATTATAATTCTGAATTTGTTTTTATTAGTTTGATTTTTTACTTTGTTTATAAAAAAAATCATTTGAGAGAAGAAGAAAAAAAACTCTTGTTATATGGCCACAGATTTTCCGAACCAAGATTAATAATTAATAATTGAAGTAGGACCCCATTCTATCTTCTCTGTATTTTCGTTGAAGAAATAAACCTGGTTTGACTACTTGTTTCTTTCTTGTAAGTTTTGGTGAGTTCAAGTTTGAATAAGCTTCTTTCTTATTTATAAACGAAGCTTCCTATGAAATAATCAAATAGCCATCATTATTATTATTATTCTACAGAAAAGTTTGGACTTGACTTGATGATATCTCATCTCATATATATAGAGTATAGTTGGAGGCTGATCACATCACACTTCACAATATACACCCTCCAACCATTTATTTGTTGACCAACCTTCTACTTTGAAGCTAAGAGACATTCATTTATTCAAAATTCATTGATAAATCGTTTCTGCATGCTTCAACATGTGTGAGTTCCAATTCCTTTCATTTAAATTTTTGTTTCGGTTACTCTCTCCGTTTTAAACTGCATATGTCATTCAAAGTTTATACACACAGATTAAGAAATGCAATAAAATTGTATGTAAAACAACATGACACTTTTTATTACATTAACCTTGTTAACCATTGATGTGTTTTCCACGGTCATTAATAGAATATAGTACTTTGGGAATATTGTATATATTAGAAGACACAATTGGAAAAAAGAAAAAAAAATAGTTTTACATTGAAAAGTGAAACTGAAATTCATTGTGAAACGTATGTTGATTTAAATGTTTACATCAATAAAACTTTGCAGCGGCAGCAAATCTTCGATATGTCATTTTTTTTGTTGGTAAGGCGGTAAAGATGGTGTTGGAGGACGATGAAGGAAAGAAATATCTATCTGATTGGTTCGGCAAAGTCTTTGAAGAAGTCGAAACAGAAAAGAATAGGCTGATTTCAAATCGAAATCTTGTGCGCGTAAAAGTTGAAGCAACTGATCACAAAACTGAAAAGGTAAGCGATGTTGTGTTTGAGTGGCTAAAAGAAACAGATATACTCATGCAAGAGGTTGAAAATCTGACACTACAATCAAGAAAACGACAATGGAATGAATTTAGGAAATTGTTGAGAAAAATAACCGCATTGAATATAAAATGCGAATTTGATCCATTTTCAACTCCGATTCCAAGTTTAGAGCACTTCTCTTCTGGAAATATTTTGTGTTTTAAGTCTAGAGATAAGACTTCAGATCAACTTTTAGAGGCACTGCGAGATGATAATTGCTCTATGATTCGATTGTATGGTAGCAAGGGCTCTGGTAAAACAGCGTTGGCGAAAGCAATGGGTGAGAAAGTTAAGTATCTAAAGATTTTTCATGAGGTTTTATTTGCCATGGTGACACAAAACTTGAATATCAGAACAATGCAAGAAGAAATTGCTGACTTGTTAGACATGACATTCGATAGAAACGGTGAAGCTGGAAGAGCAAGAAGAATATTCTCAAGAATAGAAAGTATGAGTCGTCCAATTCTAGTCATTTTTGATGATGTTCCGGTAAAATTTGATCCAGAAGATGTAGGCATTCCTTGTAATAGTAATCGATGCAAGATCCTTTTGACCGCACGTTCCCAACAAGATTGTGAATTGATGTACTCCCAAAGGGATATTCAACTTGGTCCCTTATCTACAGAGGAATCTTGGACTTTGTTCCAAAAACATTCTGATATTCATGATGGAGGGCCCTCATCTTCATTTGACTTGTTGAATGTGGCACGTGAAGTTTCCTTCGAATGTGAAGGGTTACCAAGAACAATAAAAGATGTGGGATCTTCGTTAAAAGGTAAACCAATTGAGGAATGGAAGGTATCACTAGATAGTCTGCGACATTCAATGGCCAAATGGCAAATTTTCCTAAGTTTTAGAGGAGAAGATACGCGCTACTCTTTTACAGGTAATCTGTATAAAGCTTTATGTCAAGGGGGATTTAAGACCTTCATGGATGATGGAGGACTGCACACTGGAGACCAAATTTCACCCACTCTTCTAAATGCAATTGAAGAATCAAGGCTATCGATTATTATTTTGTCTGATAACTATGCGAATTCCTCATGGTGTCTTGAAGAACTTGTCAAGATTTGGGAGTGTAAGAAATTGAAGAATCAATTAGTTTGGCCAATCTTTTACAAAGTAGAGCCATCAGACATAAGGCATTTGAGAAATGGTTATGGCGAAGCCATGGCTCAACATGAAAACAAATTTGGAATCGACTCGGAGAGAGTACAAAAATGGAAGTCAGCTTTGTTTGAAGTGTCAAATTTGTCCGGAAAGGCTTATACAACCGGGTATGTAATATCCTTCAAAAGACTTCTATTTGCATTATTCTATAATAACCAATTTTTACTCTACCAGTGATAGCGGTTAAGAATATGATATAATATAATTCCTTCGTTTTGGAAGGTATGTGAATTGGTAAAAAAAAAAAAAAAAACTGCTCTTCTTTATAGCTATATATCAACTGAAGTATGATTTTACTAGAACGAAATTTAGACATGAAATATTTTGTTGTTTACGTTTTGTTGTAAGTTTCAGGGCAGTTTTTGTGTTCTATGTGACAACTTGTTCTTGTGACTAAATAAGTTCAAAACTATATGCATAACTGAATTGAATGTCGTAACTTTTGCAGGTACGAATATGAATTTATTCAAAAGATTGTGGAAGATGCCAATCGTAATAAAAGTCGTTTGCAAATACGAAGCAGGTAGATATGGATTAGAAAGACGTGAATCATATTAAAAGTTGTTTTGCATGGCAAAGGTTTTTGGAACGATCTTAATCGCCAACCTTTCTCTATTATGAGTGGAGTTTGTATCATACTGAATGTCCATGTTATTATAGCAAACACCTTCTCTATATTAAGGCTTAGAACTGTGGATATATAGTAGTATTAGTGGTTGAAAATTTCTTGAAATGTGAAAAATACAAACAATAATTACCTGTATCCAATCTGTGGAGCATTGTTGCATTCTTCACTGTCATTTATTTGTCTATTGGCTGTTACAGTTTCGCTATCTTTGTTGCTTATGTCTACATATTTTGCATAATATGGAACACTTATGGACAATTATAATTTCTCTTATCATGGCCAGCCAGTGACCCTGAAAAATAGCCATCGTCCTCATTCTTGCTCTTGGAATAAACAAAACAAAAGAAATTGCAAATTAAAACAATCTAAATGAAAAATAAATAAAAAGCACCTTGTTATTGGAATAAACAAATCATGATCAACATAAGTGATTATTTTTAAACTTGTAACTAGTAATTCAGATCAAGACAGTAAGCAACTCCTCAAATGGAACAGAAGGTCTACTGAAGTGATCTCTGATGGGTGGCGGTAGGTTGGATTTCGGCCAGATGCTGTGGTGATGTAACGAATAATGACTTGATTACTTTCTCATTGTTATTCTTTGTGTATATGTAGAGGTTACAAGGCTATACATATAATTACACTAAATAATTACATATAATAGAAACAAATCAATTTCTGATTTATGTCCTTATTTCTAGGAACAAATTAATAAATATAATAAGGAGAATAAATCAACTCCTTATTCACATCCCCCCTCAAATTGATGCGGCTGGTCGATGAGCATCAATTTGCCAACAAGAAACTGATGACGTGGGCGCGGAACAACTTTGGTAAGAATATCTGCAATTTGCAACTGAGTACTGACATGAGGAAGAGATATTAGTCGTTCATCATAGGCGTCACGGATTGAATGACAATCAACTTCGATATGCTTGGTGCGCTCATGGAAAACAGGATTGGCAACAATTTGAATGGCACTTGTATTGTCAGCATAAAGTGAGGTTGGCTCTATTTGAGGAAATCCAAGTTCAGCCAAAAGACCACGAAGCCAAATTATTTCTGAACAAGCGAAAGACATGGCACGATACTCAGATTCAGTAGAAGATTTAGAGACTCTTGCTTGTTTCTTACTTTTCCATGAGATCAATGAAGAGCCAAGAAACATACACCAACCAGTGACAGAGCGTCGAGTATCAGAGCATCCTGCCCAATCGGCATCACTATAAGCACTCAACTTAGGAGAATTTCCAATGGAAAAGAATAGGCCACGGTGAGAGCTTCCCTTCAAGTAACGAATAATACGGCGAACTGCTGCCAAGTGAAGATGGCGTGGAGAATGCATGAATTGACTAACTTGTTGAACAGCAAAAGATATGTCAGGACGAGTAATAGTCAAATAATTAAGACTACCCACAAGTTGTCGATACAATAAAGGATCAGGCAAGAGATCACCATCATCGCGATGATATTTAACATTAACCTCAAGAGGAGTATCCACTGGATTAGCCGATTGGAGACCAGCCATGGAAATCAAATTTGTGGCATACTTGTGTTGATTGAGGAAGATACCCTTGGATGTAGAATGAACCTCGAGACCAAGAAAATAATGCAGGTTACCAAGATCTTTCATATGAAAGGAGGCCTGTAACTGTTCTTTAAGTCTCTGAATGGAAGCATTATCAGAACCAGTAATAACCATATCATCAACATACAAAAGAAGCAGGACAATTCCTGTGGACGTGCGATGAATAAATAGAGATGAATCATATTGACTCTGACCAAAAGAGAACCCAAGTAGAGTGGAGCGGAATTTTTCATACCATGCTCTGGGCGCTTGTTTCAAACCGTATAAAGAGCGTTTGAGCTTGCATACACCCTTAGATGATGAGAATAAACCTTGAGGAGGATTCATATAAATATCTTCAGTCAGGTCACCATGAAGAAAAGCATTCTTGACATCCATTTGGTGAAGAGACCACCTATTAGAAGCAGCTATGGAGAGTATCGTGCGAACAGTTGTCATTTTGGCAACCGGGGCAAATGTCTCATCATAATCAATTCCATATTCCTGCTTGTTTCCTAAGGCAACCAACCGAGCCTTGTAACGGTTGAGAGATCCATCAGAATTCAGTTTCACAGAATACACCCATTTGCAACCTATGGGTTTGATATCAGGGGGACAAGAGACAATATCCCATGTAAAATTCTCTTGAAGAGCCTGAAGTTCCTCATTCATTGCTTTAATCCAGCGAACATCTTTAACAGCCTGTGAGTAACAAGTAGGAATGGATATGCTAGAGAGTGAGGCAGTCAGAGAAGTATGTTTGGAATCATACCTGTCTGGTGAAAATCTATCTGGTGCTCGAGATGTTCGACCAGAACGCCTTGGTTCGGCTGGTTCAGGATCAGGTGGCGGCTCAGTGTCGGGAGGGGCAGTGGGAACCTGTTGTATGCGTTTTCTGACATATGTAAATCCTGGCTTGTAACGTTCTATAGATTGAGGCATAATAGAAAAACTGGGAAGGATAGCAATATCATTTATGTCAGAAGTAAGAGAATGAAACATGAATTGATTATCAAAAAATGTAACATTCCTCGAAACTCGAAAGCGATTATTAGAAACATCAAAACAAACAAAGCCCTTATAAGAGTTACTATATCCCATAAATGCACACTGAACAGACTGTGCTCCAAGCTTATGCCTTTCAAACGGAGGTAAGTGAACAAAACACACACACCCAAAAGTATGTAAATCACTATAATCAGGCTGAGTTTTAAAAAGACGAAAGAAAGGAGAATCAAAGTCAATAACTGTAGAAGGAAGAGGATTAATCAAGAAAACAGCTGTGGAAAGGGCCTCCACCCAAAAACGAGGTGGCACGGAAGCTTGAATAAGTAAAGAACGTGTCACATCAAGCAAATGACGATTCTTTCGCTCTACTAGACCATTTTGTTGGGGGGTATTGGGACAAGATCGTTGAGACAAGATCCCCTTTTGTTGAAGGTACTCCTGAAACTCATGAGACATATATTCACCACCAGAGTCAGAGCGAAAATTTTTAACATTTGTTTGAAATTGAGTTTCAACATATGTCAAAAATTTCTTAAACATAGAAAACACTTCAGACTTAGATCGAAGAAAATATAACCAAGTAAAACGACTGTAATCATCAATAAATGTGACAAAATATTTATAGCGAGCATGAGAAGCTATAGGGGACATTCCCCACACATCACTATGAATTATCTCAAAACAATTGGATGCACGATGAGCACTTGACGGAAAAGGAAGTGTTTTACTTTTAGCCAATTTGCAAACAGGACATGAAACAGAAGCAATACAAATGACTTGTTTACTTCCCAACAAACCAGTTTTAAATAAATGAGACAAAATAGTAGAGTTTGGATGACCCAATTTTCTATGCCAATCCTCATAAGAATTCAAAACATTATTACAAGCAAGAGATAAATGACTAGAAATAAACTGAAGCAGAAACAATCTTCCCACTTTAGGCCCCTTCACGATCACCTTCCCCGACACCTGTTCCTGCACAAGACAACCAGCACGGGAAAAATTAACATTACAATTGTTATCCACCAATTGACCAATCGACAATAAATTAGAAGCAAGTCCGGGTGATACAAGCACGTCAGGAAAATCGGAGTTTATGTCACCAACATCAGTAATGGAGAGGTTATTACCATCAGCAATTTGAATTTGTTGATTACCATGATAAGAATGTAAATTGTGCAAGTATTCAGAGGAACCCGTCATGTGATTGGATGCACCAGAATCAAGAAACCATGGACGAGAAACATTAGGAGACTTACCATGAATTCCCATGTTTGAAAGAGCAGCAAGTACCATTTGTTGTATCATTTCAGGCTGTAGAGAACCACCATCAGAAGTACTAGTGATTGAAGGAGCAGTTGCAGAGCTTGTAGTGGCATGTAAAGCTTGTACCAAATGTTGTGTTCGTCGTGGAGGACGGATGGGACAATCAGGGATAAAATGGCCTTTTTGTTTGCAGTAGCTGCAAAACTTAATGCTACAGTTACGAGCAACATGTCCAAATTGTTTGCAGGTGAAACATTGGACTTGTCGCATATCACGTCCCTTACCTCTACTCTGAGCAGCATATGCAATTGGCACAGGTTCAGATATGAAAGCATCATGAGACATGGTTCCTTGAGTAACGAGACGTTGTTCCTCCCTAAGAAGTTCACCAACACAAATATCCAAAGAAGGAACAGGATTCCTATTCAGCAAAGCACCTCTAACTACCTCAAATTCCGGACGAAGCTTCATGAGAAATTGATCGCGCCTACTAGTGTTGTAGACCTCTTGGACAGCCGCGAGAGAAGCCTTGGGAACATGAGCATGTATAATAGCAGAGTGTTCTGTCCACAAGTTCAAAAAACCAGAATAAAACTCTTGAACAGACAAATTACCTTGTTTGTAATTGGCTATCTCTAACTCCAACTGAAACCGCTTGGCTGCATTATCTTGATTATAAATACGCTTCAAATAGTTCCACATCTCTTGAGCAGTTGAAAAGGAACGTAAATTATTAATCATCTGAGGATCAATAGAACTCAGAATCCAAGTGATAATTTGAGCATCTTTGTATTCCCACTCTTCTAAAGCAGCTTTTTCTATCGGAGCCTTGGAGACATCGTCCAAGTGACTCCATAATTTGTTTCCTTTGACATACATCCTAAACTGGAATTCCCAAGCAGGATAATTTTTGCCGGTAAAACGAACACAAAAATCTTTTGCTTTTTCGGAAGTCATGTTAATAATATTGCAAACAACAAACAGAACTTGAAGGAAGAAAAAAAAATTGACAAGTAAAAAAGGGCAAGGGAACAAACTGACACAAGTGGAAGCTTTCACGTGACCT
>Ga0228710_1012580_pt1 | contig 10447 bp, 10 predicted proteins | sample MedpolnodulmetaG_FD_177995 | JGI IMG/M metagenome (GOLD analysis project Ga0228710, IMG submission 177995) | Root nodule microbial communities from Medicago polymorpha collected in Santa Monica, California, United States - pink nodules | ecosystem: Host-associated > Plants > Roots > Nodule... | reverse complement strand
TACAGGTGGTGCCAAAGAAAGGGGGGATGACGGTAGTCAAAAATGAGAAAAATGAGCTGATACCGACAAGAACCGTCACTGGGTGGCGAATGTGTATTGACTATCGAAGGTTGAACCAAGCTACAAGGAAAGATCATTTCCCACTACCTTTCATGGATCAAATGCTTGAGCGCCTTGCAGGTCAAGCATATTACTGTTTCCTTGACGGCTATTCAGGCTATAATCAGATAACTGTCAATCCAGAGGATCACAAAAAGACAGCCTTCACGTGTCCCTTCGGATCACAGTGGCAATTTCAGGTTCTGAGATTGGGAAGTTCGATAAGGGATCACACACAAAGCCAAAGACAAGCTTAATTAAGACTAAGAAGTGGGAAAGGAAGAAGGGGGTGAAGAAGGGTGCAGGGTCAGAGGCTTTGTCAACAGGTTTAGGGAAGAGACCTCTAGTTGAGGCAACAATAGTGGAAGATGACCCTATGGAACTGTGTAGAGGGGAAACAAAGAGAAAGATGTCAACAAAAAGGGAATGTGCAAAGATACTAGAGGGGGTGTTGGATAACCAACACCTCCTATCCCAATGAAAATTCTAAGTTGGAACTGTAGAGGGTTGGGGAACCCTCGGGCAGTTCGAGCCTTGTTAAGGCTCATCCAGTTAGAAAATCCCACTTTAGTCTTCTTAATGGAGACTCGTTTGAAAGTTACTGAAATGGAGAGTTTAAAGTTTAAATGTGGTTTCAATTCTGGTCAGATGGTGGATTGTAGTGGTTCAGGAAAGGATAGAGCGGGGGTTAGCGCTGTTATGGAGGAATACATTGAATGTTACTATTTCCTCTTATTCTATGAATCACATTGAAGGTCATGTCGAAGATGAGGAAGATGGGCAGAACTGGTTTCTTACGGGAGTCTATGGCTTCCCAGAAGAACATAATAAGTGGAAGACCTGGCAATTAATTCAACAACGTTACAGGAATGTGGGGGAGAGATGGTTATGTTTGGGGGACTTCAATGATGTCCTTTCTGCGAATGAAAAGCGTGGAGGAAATGAAAGAACCATGGGACAAATGAGTCATGGAAGATAGGCTGTGGAATTATGTGGGCTGAATGATCTGGGCTTTGAAGGGTATCCTTTTACGTGGTCAAATGGCAGAATGAATGATGGAAATATCCAATGCAGGCTTGATAGAGGTATGGCATCTGAAGCCTTCATTAATCGCTTCTCTCCTATTAAAGTTGTGCACCTCCCTAGGAATGGTTCGGACCACGCTCCTCTATTGTTTGAATTAGAAGCTTGCACTGCTGATAATCAACAGAGAAGAGTGCATTTATTTAGGTTTGAAGAGGCTTGGGCAAAGGACGGTAGATGTGAGGATTTAATTAAAGAAGCTTGGCGCAGATCACCAAATCACTGCACGGGGAAACTGCAGGCAATACAAACAATTGATGAGACATTCAAGGAATATAGAACAGGGGTTGTAAGGAAAGAAATTAAGAGAATAGAGGAGCTTGTCAAAGATGATAACTTGTGGTTAGCAGGGCTGTCAGCGATGCAAGCTTATAAGGCGTTGGAAAAACAAAGAGACAACATGTTGAGAACAGATGAAATTCTGTGGAGGCAGAGGAGTAGGGCAGTCTGGTTGAAGGATGGGGATAGAAACACAAAAAAATTTCACAGCAACGCTGACCAAAGAAGGAAAACAAATGCAATCAAGAAACTCAAAGATGATGACGAAGTTTGGTGGAGAGGTGATGACCATCTTGAAAGACTCCTAACTTCTTATTTTTCTGATATTTTCACTACTTCTTTTCCCTCCAATATAGAAGAAGTGTGTGAAACTGTCAAAGGGAAGTTATCTCCGGAACATGCAGACTAGTGTGGAGCTGAATTCACAGACAAAGAAATTGAAGATGCCGTCTTTCAAAGGCGCCAGGCCCTGATGGTTTACCTGCGCTTTTCTTTCAGAAGTTTTGGCACATTGTAGGCAGGGATGTGAAGGCCCATGTCAAGGATGTTCTGAATAACTCCAGGGATCCAGAGGACATAAATAAGACTTTTATTGCACTGATTCCGAAAGGGAAAAATCTGGCTTCACCAAAGGACTTCAGGCCCATCAGCCTGTGCAACGTTGTCATGAAGATCGTAACAAAGACCATTGCTAAAAGAATCAAACAAATACTCTCGGATATTGTTGATGAAGAGCAAAACGATTTTGTTAAAGGTAGATTAATTACAGATAATGCTTTGATCGCTATGGAGTGTTTTCACTAGTTGACAAAGAAGAAAAAGGGGAAGAAAGGGATGATGGCGCTCAAGCTTGATATGTCAAAAGCTTATGACCGGATAGAGTGGAACTTTGTTGTTGGAGTTTTGAAAGCTATGGGCTTCCAGGAGGCTATGGTTCAATTTATTTTTAAATGCATGTCCACCGTTTCCTACCAGATCCTCATTAACGGGCGGCCTAGCAGAAGTTTCTCACCAGAGAGGGGCCTGCGCCAAGGGGACCCCCTCTTCCCCTATTTGTTTGTTCTTTGTGCAGATGTTTTGTCGGGGCTTTTTAAGGAGCAGGTGAATGGTAACAAAATTCATGGCATTCAAGTGGCGAGGAGAGCTCCTCAAATCTCACATATATTCTTTGCAGACGATAGCTTATTGTTCGCTCGTGCAAATCCATCCGAAGCTGATTGTATTATGGAAACTCTATCCAAATACCAGGCTACATCAGGGCAACTGGTTAATTTGGAGAAGTCTGAGGCATCGTTCAATCGAAATGTGCTTGATGAGGTAAAAGATATGATCCGTAACAGGATGAAAGTAAAGATTGTGTTGTCTCACTCCAAATACTTGGGATTACCTGTCGTTTTTGGAAGATCCAAGAAGGAGGTTTTCTCATTTGTTCTGGATAGAGTGTGGAAGAAAATCAAAGGGTGGAAGGAGAGATTTCTTTCGAGAGCAGGGAAAGAAACTTTGATCAAGGCAGTGGCTCAGACAATCCCTACATATATCATGAGTTGCTATAAACTCCCTGATGGTTGTTGTAAGGATATTAAATCTATGTTGGCCAAGTTCTGGTGGGGTTCTAAAGAAGGGGAAAGGAAGATACATTGGATGAGTTGGGAGAGAATGTCAAAGTCTAAAAATAGCGGCGACATGGGCTTTCGAGGGGTTGGTGATTTCAACATGGCCTTGTTAGGGAAGCATTATTGGAGACTATTGACTGGGGAAGAGACTTTAATGGGGAGAGTCTTTAAAAGTAGATACTACCCTCGATGTTCTATTTTGGAGGCCAAAGTGGGCTTCTCGCCGAGCTATGCTTGGAGGAGTATTATCAGTGCTAAGGATCTAGTCTCCAAAGGTCTCAGATGGAGAATTAGTAACGGGGAAAGTGTCAAAATTTGGGGAGACAACTGGCTGCCCAACCAAAGCGGTTTTAAACTTCATAGCCCAGTGAGGATCCTTGTGCCGGAGGCAAAGGTGGAGGAGCTGATTGACCGGGACCTCAGACAGTGGAGGAGGGATCTTATCTTTACTTGTTTTAACACATCCGAGGCTACACAAATTGTCAGTATTCCTCTCTCAGTGAGACTGTCGGCTGATAAGATTAATTGGCATAGTGAGAAAGACGGGGAGTACTCAGTGAGATCAGCTTATCATGTTTTGGGTTGTGAGAAATCCATGAAGAAACCGGGCCCATCTACCAGGTCTCATTGTAATTTGTGGAAAGAAATCTGGCATACACCTATTCAGAACCAGGTTAAAAATTTCATCTGGAGACTTGCAAAAAACATCCTCCCAACTAAGTGCAATTTATTGAAGAAAGGTGTACATTTGGATCCGATCTGCCCTCTTTGTAGTTCCTGTGCAGAGGACAACTCTCATATGTTTATGCATTGTGATTTCGCGAAAATGGTATGGTTTTCTTCCCCTCTTGGCATTCATGTTCCTGCTGAACTGGATGTGAATGATTGGCTTTTACACTGGCTATCATGTAAAAATCATTTTGCAATACAGGTTTTTTGTACTACTCTGTGGAAAATTTGGTCTGCAAGAAACCAATGTCTGTTTAAGCAACAGAAGCATGTGCCCCATGAGATAGCAGCAGATTCCCTGGATTTTGTTTTGGAATTTAACAAAGCTAGCCCTTGTAAGAAAAATCTCAGGCAACAAAATCAGTCTGCTGAAACCGAGCCAGTGTACCGTGGTTTCAATATCATTCAAGTTGACGCAGGATGCTTTGTGAATGGTACGGTTGCGTTGGGCTGTGTCCTTAAAAACCACGCCGATGAAGTGATTCTATCAGCCAGCAACAGAGAAAGCATAGCAGCTGACCCCGCTACAGCTGAAGCCCTTGCCATTCGCTAGTCTCTGCAGAAAGCTATTGAGCTGAAACTAGACAAAGTTTTAGTGCAGTCTAATGCACTTGTTGTGGTGGATTGTCTCAATGACATTAATTTTTCTGCTGCCAGACTGTAAACTCCTTATGAGTAGCTTTAAGCAATGTGCTGTCATGTTTATTAGCAGGAACTTGAATTTAGATGCCCACCATATGGTAGGGATTGGTAATGTAGTTGGCTCCAAAACTTGGATGGGTCTAATTCCTAAGTATGGAGTTGACATCCCTTGTACTACTGTTGTTTTCAATGAATGAAAATCTTGAACTAAAAAAAAAAAAAAAACAAAAAATTGTATAATTAGAATCGGTGATAGTAATAAATATTAACTTAATGTGTGTCATGTAAGTAAACAAAAACAACTATTTTAATTGACATTTTATAATTTTAAAGATGTTTATTATTTAGAAAATGAATTTGATTATTAAGTAAAAAAAAAAATCTTTATCTATATAAATGTTAGATAGTCTCCAATCAACCCTGCCCTTTTTGACGGTTCTAAATAATTTTTTTTGAAAAAAAAGGTTTGTTGAGTGTTAGTGGCTTAAAAAAAGGCCCTTAGGATATGTAATCTTAAGGGCCTTTTTTTAAGCCACTAACACTCATTTTTATTGTGTTTATTTCCACGTTTGATTACTTTCACATAATTTAATTTATGACTTTGATTCCATGTTCATTTTTTTTGTTGATGCAACCTAATGTTTTTTATTTGTTTTTTTTTAGATTTTGCATGTCAACCACTCTCAATCATCACTTAGTTTGATTGTTTCTATGACTTTAAATGTAACTCTAAAATTAATAATATAGTCACTTTGATACTTACATATGAAACTCTACAAAACCCGTATATCGTACGGATTAGAGTCTAGTTACAATAAAGGTTAAGTAGTCTTGACCTAACCTTAATAATTAACCCTAACTTTTAATTATAAAAATATTTTATGAAAAAAAACTCCTATTGAGGATCAAATTCGGTACCACATGTTACCAATTCTCAACTCCTACCACTAGGGCGCTAATGTTTTTGATGATATGCAATTGCATCAATTATATATATTAAACACAGATATCAAGTCCTTAATCTTTCAATCTCACAATCCCTAAATTATTTGTCACTCACTTTCATCTCTCTCACCATCATGCAATTGAACCTAATAACTACAATCTCGCCCTTTTTGGCATACCTAATTAATTTTTATGAAAAAAAGGGTCTGCGAGAAATTGAATCAGGCGGCACCTAACAACACTTCAAACCTTTTACCACTAGGCCACTTTCGTTTTTACTAAAAGAATGTTGCTTCCAAAATAAATATACCTTACTAAAGGTCATTTTTTTAAATATACCTTAATAAATAGGCAAATTTTATGGTACACTCACAAATTTGAGTGTACCGGTACACCAAATTATCAAATTAATATTGAAATGAGTTGTTTTTTGAAGAAAAAGAATTGTTTTCAATCATTAACAATTACAATAATTAGATCTTATTTACCAAAAGTGTCGACGAAATAAAATTTACTTTTTTTGAATTTTTGTTACATATAACAAAGAATATTGATTATTTTTTATAAGAAAATGTTAAAAATTTAATATGATTATTATATACGACGAAATGATGTTTTTTCTTATAAAATGATGTTTTATAAAATATAAGTATTGTTAAATAACTCTTTATTTCATAAAATGATTGTTAAATTATAAATTTTTGAAGCAGGAGCACCGGTACACCTCAATTTATGAGGTGTACCTTAGAAGTTCCCAAATAGATATACCTTTTACCATTGCAATTTCTTTTTTTATAGCAGTTCTTTTTCATTATTATTTTTTCTTTCGGTTACCACATATCAGTTCTTTTTCATTATTATTTTCCTTTAAGTTACAACATAGTAGTTATTGTGCTGGCTTTTGCTTTTGCATTTTTCTTCTTCTTTTGATTTGTCATGTTTGTTGTAGACCATCTTTTGTTTATGTTGCTTTCTGAAATAGTTTGAAAACATAATACTTAATGTAACTATAAAAGTATTAATATAGCCAATTTAATAGTTATATTTGAAACTCTACAAAACCAGTACATTACACGAGTTAGAGTCTGGTAGCTTAAAACTTTACTTAAAAAATAATGTCCATATCTGAAGCTTATTGTTTTTTTTTTCTTCTTCTTTGAATTATATAATTCTGTAAATTGAGATCAAACGATCACTATCCTGATTACAGATTTATGTTGAGAACCGATTGCAGAGTAGCAAAGTTAAGTATACTCCTTGTTTTGTCAAAAAAATAAAATAAAAAAATTCTCCCTGTAGACGATCCTTAATTATTGGGAATTCAATTTTGGCATAACTTGACATTTATTTTTTCTCCCGACATTTGAAGTGGAGATGGCCATACAACCCATGCATGTTTCAATTTCTATACCCCACTTAATAAATAAAGAATGAGAAATGCTAACCTGTAACACTATTTAAACACCTAAAGTAGTAATATTTTAACAAAATATATGTATTTTTTGCATTGAACATCAAAATCTATAATTTTTTTAAAGAATAATTTCTTTATTATGAATCCTTAAAGAGTGATTCAATGACACTCGTTAACAAGACCCATAATTAATAAGTGGGATCCAAGGTTCGATTCACCATCTTTTACATTTAGAGAAAATTCAACTGAGAGAGGACAATTCGCTTCATATGTCAAACATAATTATCCGATGAATATTAACCGTCGTTAAACAACGATGAAAACTTCGTAAATATAATATATTAGTAAAAATGTGGATACCCTTAAAAAAAAGTGAATACTCTAGTAATCTAGAGTTTTACTAGATTTAATATTCAACCTTCAATCATTTAATGTTATGCTATTTATATATTAAATATTTTGAAATTAAATTAACAAATTAAATTAAATATTTTAAACTAATTTTATCTTGAATGAGTTTAAGGTAAGTTTAAAGTAACAAATGAATTATTATTTTTTAGTTTGTAAAAGAAATGATAAACACCACATGAAGTATATTTTTTCATTTTGAAGGAAACACCACATGAAACTTAAAAAGATGATTAAACTATTATTGTTTAAATTTGGCCTTATGGGTGGGTACCAAAAAAGTTTAATAATTAATATTAAAAAGTGCTATAAATCGCAAGACATGGAGTATCTTAAAAGTTTAATAAGAACACTTTTTTTTCTCCCATAACATCACAAATAATAGGATAGGAGACCCACATCATAATTCACATTCACATGCCAAAACCTTAACTCCATCTCTCAAATGGATTCCGACTCCGCCGCAGAAAACATTAAAGAGTTACAAGAAGATAACTACGTCTTCAAAGAAGAGATTCATTACACGGTGCTCAAAACCTCTCTCTTCTTCTCCGGCGATGGTTTCACCGTCTATGATTCTCATGGTCAACTCGTTTTCAGAGTTGACTCATATGGACCTGATTCTCGTGACCTAGATGAGCTTGTTCTAATGGATCCTGATGGTCGTTGTCTCCTCACTGTTCGCCGGAAGGTACGCCGCCATTTCTGTCTTTTTATCGAGTTCCGATGTTGTTTAACGTTGTTAAGATTTAAGGTTTCTGGTTCATAATCATTGGTTTTTTCGTACGTATCAATGATTTACCATGTTGAGTAACTGTTACCGTAAAAAAAACAAATGTTGTGTAACTGTTTGATTGGTAAATTACAACATTAACATGTTAAATTCATTATAGGAATCAGATTTGTTCTATTCCATGAAGCATGGATACGGAGACCGGATACAACAGACGTCAACACCGCTAATATTTTGAAAAAAAAAATCACAGAATTTAATGTAATTATATGGGTTGTTGTTGTGTTTGTATCAGATACGACACGTGTCCGACACCAGAACACGATCAATCCGAAATGTGTCGTGATTCGTAGATTCTATTTAAATTCCAACTTAAAGATTATTCACTGTCGTTCACTTATTGAAATGAGTTTCATTAATTTATTAGTGTCTCTCTCGTGAATTGACAATAAAGAGAGAAAATGAATAGAGCAGATTATAACTCGATTATTATAGTTTTTTTATGAAAAAAATTGTTTTTATATTTGATGCGTAATAATAAAATGAGATGCTGTTGTTGATTTACATCCACTAAAATAAATGAGTGATTGCAAATTAACAAACCCCTTTATATATTTGTGCATGTATAGTATAGATTACATTAACTATATTATATTTTGTATAACTGTTCACAAGTCAACTATTACCGGTGCTATGCTACTAGCCTACTAGTGGCAAACATAAATTATATGTAAGCTAAAATCATAGTTTATTTATCGTAATTGGAGAATGGTTATAGTATGATTTTGGAGAAGGGATGATTCATTATTTTGTTGCAGTCCAATTCTAGAGGCACAAGTACATATTTTTGTATACGTACAATTCACCATACTCATTTGATCAAATAGTGAAACTTATAATTAAATAGTATTAATAAACATATACATCATACAACATGTACATTGTAAATTTGCTTTCAATTCATTGATTTGAGTGGATTTTAACATTTTTATGTGAAGTAGAGGCCGAGTCTACATCAACGGTGGGAAGGTTTTAAAGGTGAAAGAAGAGATGGTGATAAACCGACATTCAGTGTGAAGAGATCATCAATGATCGGACGTGCAAGAACAGGAGTGACAGTGGAGGCGTATGATAACCCTGGTGAAGAGTACCACATCGAAGGTTGCTTTTCTCAACGTTGTTGCACGGTTTTTAATGCGATGAAGGAAACCGTAGCCGAGATTCATCGCAAAGTGGATCCCACCACAGGTGTTATGCTTGGAAAGGAAGTGTTATCTCTTTGTGTTAAGCCTGGTTTTGACGCTGCCTTTGCAATGGGATTTGTTCTCGTCCTTGATCAAATCAACGGTGATGGTTCAATTGGTGACGATGCAACTGCGGAGCCTACGGTACACCCTACTATAGAAGAATAAACAAGAAGATAAATAAATCTACAAAGCATTGCTTTAACTACTCTGGGTTTTGTTTAATTTAATTTAACCTACTAATCTTTGGAGTGTCCCTCACCAAGGGGATTTGGATCCACTGCTCAAGATCTCTGCCCCTTCTTTTCAGTTTCCTATGTGATCCTGTAAATTTTATTTTATTCGATTCATAAAAATACACATCTACATTATATTAAAGTTGAGAGGTTATCTAAACTTTTGAGTATAAAAAAAGGTTATCTAAACTTGAAAAAACAAATTCAAGGTTATCTATTCTGCATGAATTACCACTTTTATGAATGGTCTAGCCACTTTCAATATTCTAATATATTTGAAGATCTGATATGCATGTGTTATTTGCTTCATAGCTCTAATAATATATTATATATTTTCAAGAACCTTTCATATGTATGATTGGGTGGGTGCTTATTTCCCAAAGGAAGATTATTCTAAACCAAGTGGGTTTAATTTAAGAAAAATGTAGCATCTTTTTACACTAAATGCATTTGTGTATTCCATGATCACATATACGGATATGTTAAGTTATGTTTTGCAATATTTAAAACATGACACGTTTCGTGACTTTTGTGAAGGAATTGGCACGTACTAATAAATATCATTCCTCTTTAGAACAATCCTTGTTAGGTCCTTTTTCGTATAATTAAGTAGTAAGTGGATACCTACCTTACCATACCTTACCTCAAAAAAAAAGTAGGAAGTGGATGCCTTTTGATTTTGTACCCCACACCCAACTACATGAGATGATCTAGAGGCCTAACTTTATCATTTCAGGAACTTTTGACAGTGGAATGATTAATTGACTACCTATAAATAGTTTGAACTAACTTACCTTTGACGAATGGAAAATATTGGAAAAAAAATTAATCAAAAGCATGTGTTTTGTTGTATTGTGAAATGAATTGATTTTGATTAATATAGTGTTTTTTTTTTCTTTTTTAGAAAACACTTTTTATGAAGGTGTTTTTTAGCAAGTTATTTTATAGGCATTTTTTAAAAGACACAAACCAATTTTTATGAAAGTGTATTTTAGCAAGTTATAACTAAAAAGTTGGTTTGC
>Ga0228710_1012579_pt1 | contig 10448 bp, 6 predicted proteins | sample MedpolnodulmetaG_FD_177995 | JGI IMG/M metagenome (GOLD analysis project Ga0228710, IMG submission 177995) | Root nodule microbial communities from Medicago polymorpha collected in Santa Monica, California, United States - pink nodules | ecosystem: Host-associated > Plants > Roots > Nodule... | reverse complement strand
AGGGCAAGCATAGAAAGGCCTTCCTGGGTTACTGACAATGTTTGCTTTTCTTACAACACAAATTCTAGGACACCAACATTGAAGCTCTATCACATCATCTTTGTACATAGAGCTTGAAGATGAAGACCGGCTGTTGTAGTTGTTTTTTGCCCATACGCCCACCACCCATCATTTCTGAACACCGAATCTTCAACAATGACCACTGATTTTTGAATTTCGAATTGAATCAAAAAAATTAGGGTTTTAAGTTTTTTGAATTGGGGAAGAACATTGACATCAACTCATGGAAGAATTTTTGGGGATTTTGAACTCTAGGTGACAAATTATAACATTAGGGTTTCAAATTTATATATTTGGGGAAGAAAGACCCGTTAAAGAGAAAGAGCCGTTGAGAATTTTCTGAAAATCAATCAATTTGGTCCTTGGCAATTTTCTGAAAATCCATCAATTTGGTCCTTGGAAATTTTCTGTAAATCAATCAATTTGGTCCCTGCTTACGTGACATCTGACGTGTTAAGCCTTGTAAGAGGTTAACGTTACACGTCACCTCCGTTAACAGACCAACTTAACGGAGGGACTGATTTGATTGACATTTTATAAATTCAGGGACTAAATAGCTATTTCGCAAAATTCATGGACGAATTTGACCGATTTGTTAAAATTCAAGGACGAATTTGAGGTATTAGTCCTAATTCAATCTTTCATGATTTTAGAACAATATCAAAAAAATGTAAATGAGTAAATTAGTTAATGCCAAACTTTGCAAGAGCGCTAGCCATGTAGGTGTTGCTAACGGAATAAGTGGATAGAGAACGTAATGTCTTAATGTAAGACGAGATGATGAAAAATATTTGAACAAGTAACACTCCCTTCCATCATTCTGATGGTTGAGACACAATTGTTTTTTTACAATGATTCGTTGGAATTTGCTTGATTAAAGAAAGGCGATGGTAAACACTCATAATTCTGCGCATCTTATCGAACACTTAAGAAATGACATTGTAAAGAAAATCCATGACGATAACGAAGAACTCCTTCATAGAAGCTTTACACACAAAATGGGCAACTGGTCCATCACAATTAATCTTAATTTAATTAACAAGAGAAAAGGATGATCTCACTGATTGAATATGTTTTGTGGCAATAACTATTTGATAATGTGTATGATCTTCGCAAAAATATGAATTTCAAGGATACAGTTTAAATTGAGAACAAAATTACAACAACGGTGGCTGGATTGGCAACCCTTTTGAATGAGATTAAGGCTCTGCGAGTTAGATTTTGGAGGAGAAGGGAGGGGAAGGAAAGGCTTATGGAGAGGTAAACTCTTGTTTGCGAGCTTTAAAAAAACAAGAGAAAGGATTTGGGGGGTTTTGAATGGCTTCATTTGTCAAATTTTAAAGTTCCCCTAAATTGGGGGTTTTGGGAGGGTAAACATACAAATTGACAATTTTGCCCTCATAATAATTCAAAATTTCAATTTTAGACATGACCAAATTATTATAATATTTTTTTACAAAAACAACTTATTCAAAACAGCTTATTTTTACACAATAGCTTATAATGACCTCTTTTCAAAAAACAGCTTATTCAAAACAACTTATTTATCCAAAACAGCTTATTTATACAAATCAACTTATTACGATCTCTTTTTCACAAATAACTTATTCAAAACAGCTTATTTATGCAAAACAACTTGTTACAATCTCTTTTTCAAAAACAACTTATTCAAAACATATTATTTATCCAAAACAACTTATTTATACAAAACAACTTATTACGATCTCTTTTTCAAAAATAGCTTATTCAAAACAACTTATTTATGCAAAACAGCTTATTTCGATCACTTTTTCAAAAACAACTTATTTATCCAAAACAACTTATTTATGCAAAACAGCTTAATACGACCTCTTTTTCAAAAACAGCTTATTCAAAACAGCTTATTTATACAAAACAATTTATTATGTCTTCTTTTATAAAAAAAAAAAAACTTATTCAAAACATCTTATTTATGCAAAACAGCTTATTACGACCTCTTTTCAAAAAACAACTTATTTATACAAAACAACTTATTATGGCCTCTTTTCAAAAAACAACTTATTCAAAACAGCTTATTTATCCAAAACAACTTATTAGATCTCTTTTTCAAAAACAGTTTATTTATACAAAACAATTTATTACGATCGTAACAAGTTGTTTTGCATAAATAAGTTGTTTTGTATAAATAAGCTGTTTTTGAAAAAGAGATCGTAATAAGTTGTTTTTATATAAATAAGTTGTTTTGAATAAGCTCTTTTTTGAAAACAGGTCATAATAAGCTGTTTTGTATAAATAAGCTGTTTTGAATAAGTTGTTTTTTGAAAAGAGGTCATAATAAGCTGTTTTTTGAAAAGAGGTCATAATAAGCTGTTTTGGATAAATAAGTTGTTTTGAATAAGGTGTTTTCGAAAAAGAGGTCGTATTAGGCTATTTTAAATAAGTTGTTTTGAATAAGCTGTTTTTGAAAAAGAGGTCATAATAAGTTGTTTGGGATAAATAAGCTGTTTTGAATAAGTTGTTTTTGAAATTTGAAAAAGAGATCGTAATAAGTTGTTTTGTATAAATAAGCTGTATTGAATAAGCTGTTTTTTGAAAAGAGGTCGTAATAAGTTGTTTTGTATAAATAAGCTGTTTTGAATAAGGTGTTTTTTGAAAAGAGGTCGTAATAAATTGTTTTGTATAAATAAGCTGTATTGAATAAGCTGTATTGAATAAGCTGTTTTTTGAAAAGAGGTCGTAATAAGTTGTTTTGGATAAAAAAGTTGTTTTGAATAAGCTGTTTTTTGAAAAGAGGTCGTAATCAGTTGTTTTGTATAAATAAAATGTTTTGAATAAGCTGTTTTTTGAAAAGAGATCGTAATAAATTGTTTTTCATAAGATAAACTTTTGAATAAGTTATTTTTTGAAAAGAGGTCGTAATAAGTTGTTTTGCATAAATAAGTTGTTTTGAGTAAGTCGTTTTTTTAAAAGAGATCGTAATAAACTATTTTGTATAAATAAGCTGTTTTGAATAAGTTGTTTTTTAATAAGATATCGTAATAAGCTTTTTTATTTATTTATAAATAAGCTGTTTTTTTTTTTCCTTTTCTAAAATAGATCGTAATAATTTGTTTTTTATGAGATAAGTTTTTTTTTTGAGAGAATTTATGAGATAAGTTGTTTTGAATAAATTTCAAGATAAATTACAATGTATAACACAATGTATTCATTCATTGTAAGAGAAAAAAGGGTAAAATAATAAAATTATAACATAAGCCATCTATCTCCTTTCCTTGTTGATTTCTTTTACTCCCAAATAATGGGAAGGTTTTCCCTCCTTTCTCCCTTCCCTCCCTTTCCTTCCCTTCCCTTCCCCTCCTTAGCCTTTCCTCTCCTTCCCCTCCTTAGCCTTTCCTCTCCTTCCCCTCAAAACTCGCAAACAAAACCTAAGGGTAGATAAAAATATCAGCTTTAATACAAGTAAAACTAAAACCTTTCTAGATTACCAAATTATGGTCACGAATTTTTTTTCCAAAACTCTGCCATGGTAAGTGAACAAATGCCAAGATTTATAGGGAAACTCCTCAAAAGAGAAATAATATTTGGATAACTCTTACTCTCATTGTATTCTCTTTTTTTTTTCCTATTGTTTTTGTCCTAACAAAAGAGGCGAGAAGAAGGGTGTCCAGAAAAAATTCACGTTATTTTGTACAAATATCATCGCCCTACAAAATAATGTTAATTAGACTGAATTTTAAATAAAACATGGAATTGAATTTCAGTTTCATTCCACTACATTTCTCCTTCACTCTTCTCCATTCTACCTTATCAATTTTAAAATCTAAATAAACATAACCTAAAATAATATGCTTGGGGACGTGCCCTTCCCTCATCAAGTGCAGCATTTGGAATTTGCTTTTCCGTTAATTAATAATTGAGAGTTTACACTGAGTATTAATATGCTGTTATATTATTTTCATTCTTTTGAAAGTAGTTTAGGCTTTGGGTCATGAAGAAGAACATAGAGAAAACGTGCTGCTAGACTTGAAACAAAAAATCTCCCAGCTAGGTTCCAAATAATTATATAATCTACTTAAAATGGAAAATAAACTCATTCTAAGAATTACATTATCAGGAAATAAATATCTTGTATTCATCAAACTGGAAGTTCAACCAGGGTCAAAAAATAAACATCTATTATACCACTTCTATCTATGGACTCACCGTCAAAAACAAAAACAAGTGAGACGCATGATACCCAAACACTCCAAAAATAAGCACGCACCTATAGTTATTACCATGATGACAAAAGTACAAGAATTCATTCAAGACGACAGCAATTGCCGTTTTAATATCAAGCATATTACCTTCATTACAAAAAAGTTGAAGAAACAAAAGCAAAACCTCAACACCCAAATAAACCCTCCACAAAGAAAGGTCTTTACATCTTACAAGCACGGTCATTATTTACTAGTGCATGCACCCACAAATTTGGTTTATGATGTACACAAAAAATACTATTCAAACACATTCCATTTTAACAAGACAAACCTTTGAATGTTGGTGGATGCATTAGCGACCCCAGAAAAGGGAACATCGCGACCAATTGGAGAGCTTGAGCAGACATGGATAACAATGTGGAGGATCAGAATTGGAGAAACATAGTTTCTTGGTACCATATGACTCAAAAAAACTAGGAAAATAACCAAAAATATCATATAAAACAAGTCTGCCTGCTGATTATATGTAATGAGTTACTGTGGAAAAATAGTCAATTGCAAACAGGGCTTGAAAAGGAAGCCAAATTCACTCCACAGATTTTCAGATACGAACAACGAGAAGCATATATCATATATCATATATATAGTACAATCAAAGGATCTGCTTGGGTATGAACCTATGAAGGATGGGTGCACATTACAGGAAAACAGCTTCACCCGATGGACCCATATGGACACAACTTGAACCAAAAGCAACCTAGAAACGTTTTGGCAGAAGAAACATTCATATGGAATGAAGTCAACTTAGAACCTTAAGAAATTCATACTTAAACAACAACGCAAGGGACCCGCTACTATTTCCCTTGAAATTTATATAACCTTTTCAGACTATCTAGATTAAAGCATGACATATAAGTTCCAAAGCCTTGAAAAATGGTTGCATATAAGGCATTGAATTAAGTGAAAAATTGTAACAGTTGCATGAGCTGTAGAACTGAAGACATCAATGATGTTAAACTCAACCATTCAATGCTTGGTCAGTCTCAGCACTATCACCAGAAGGATTTACGCCAGTTTCATCAAAACACATTTCATTTGAAGCAAGTTCTGTGTCCAAATGTGAATTCTTTTCCCCTTCATATGCAAGTTCACCATTTAAATCAGATCTTACCTGCAAGGAACTCTCACCAGCATGATTAAGAACAGAACCAGAGACATCTACATTTTCATCATTCTCTTTGGCATTGTTCCCCTCAGGCAAATTAACTAAAGGACCAGCTTCATGAACCTCGACATGGGTATCATTCATATCAAAGTCTTTACAAGACAAAGCATTTTCCGCCACTTGAGAATCCACCACAGGATTTTGGTCAAGACCTGGTGAATTACTGTTCATATCCATTAAAGCATGATTAAGAGCTGAACCAGAGACATCTACATTTTTATTATTCTCTTTGGTATTGTTCCCCTCCGATGAATTCACTGAAGGACCGGCTTCTACAACCTCATCACGGACATCATTCATATCAAACTCTTTAAAAGGCAAAGCATTATCCGTCACTTTAGAATCCAGCACAGGATTTCGGTCATGCCCTGGTGGATTATTATTCATATCACTTTCAGTGTGAGCAAGAACTGAACCAGAGACATCTACATTTTCATCACTCTCTTTGGCATTGTTCCCCTTGGACGAATTCACTAAAGGACCAGCTTCAAGAACCTCGACATGGGTATCATTCATATCAAATTCTTTACAAGACAAAGCATTATCCGCCACTCGAGAATCCGACACAGGATTTTGGTCAAGCCCTGGTGAATCACAATTCATATCAGTGATATCTTGATTAAGAGCTGAACCAGAGACATCTACATTTTCATTATTCTCTTCGGTATTGTTCGCCTGAGATGAATTCACTAAAGGACCAGCTTCAAGAACCTCACCATGGGCAGCATTCATATCAAACTTTTTTAAAGACAAATCATTATCCACCACCTGAGAGTCCGACAGAGGATTTTGGTCAAGCCCTGGTGAATCACAATTCATATCAGTGATAGCATGATTAAGAACAGAACCAGATACATCTACATTTTCATCATTCTCTTTGGCATTGTTCCCCTCGAACGAATTCACTAAAGGACCAGCTTCAACAACCTCGACATGGGCATCATTCATATCAAACTTTTTTAAAGACATATCATTATCCACCACTCGGGAATCCGACACAGGATTTTGGTCAAGCCCTGGTGAATCACAATTCATATCAGTGATAGCATGATTTAGAACAGAACCAGAGACATCTGCATTTTCATTATTCTCTTCGGTATTGTTCGCCTGAGATGAATTCACTATAGGACCAGCTTCGAGAACCTCAACATGGGCATCATTCATATCAAACTCTTTAAAAGACAAAGCATTATCCACCACATGAGAATCCGATATAGGATTTTGGTCAAGACCTGGTGAATCACAATTCATATCAGTGAAAGCATGGGGTTTCCCCTCAGAAGCAGGTTCAACCATGTTCTTTACAGTAGCTAGGTCAGAACATGCAGTTGCTTGACCCAAAGCTGGGATTTCATGACTATCTGAGTGATCCGATGGAAGACCATTTGTAGAAGTACCGTTTGGTGAAATGAGTTGACATTTGGGTGATGGATCATTGATGGGAGAAGACATCGATATTTTAATTTTCTTTTTGAGTACCCCATGACTAGAATTAGAAGGAGAAGCACAGTTTTCTGAAACAGAATCAGATATTCTTTCCTCAGAATGAGATTTGGAGCACACAGTTCTGCCAGTTAAACCTTGATGGCTTATATTGTGAGAAGCATCACTACATTCATTGTTAATCTTATTGGCGAGATTGGAACTAGCATCCTCACTTCCATGAGGATCTTGCAAAGCGGGTGAATTGATATCTAACCCATTGACCACAGCAGGCTTAATAGAACCCACGTCTCCATTCTCAAATTGCTCAGGATCTGTTGGAAAAGAAAAGTGAAACAGAGTCAAATAATTTGCTGAAAATTGATAAATAATAAGTAAATAAATAATCAACACCTTCACCGGTGGTATTACCCTCAAGTTTTCCTTGCTCTGCTAGAAGCTTCTGTAACATATCAATGCCAGGGAACACCAACATATTCAATGACCTCATTTCTTGCCTAAGTGGTTCCTCAAGATGTGTGAAGCCAAAAACTGTTGTCCACGTATGAACAAGTTCAGAAATTGCAGGAATAACCAGCTTCTCAACCTTCAATGAGCAAAGAGCCTTCCAAGAAGTAGAGATTGAGATAAGAGTGTGTCAGTTTCATAAAAAATTGAGATTGAGATAAGAGTGTGTCAGTTTCATAAAAAATGTACGCAAAAGGGCATATGCCAACGAAAATTGTATAAGGATATCAGATAAAAGAGCAAAGAAAAGGAAAGTTGTGAAGGTTTACGAGTTCAATAGCAGAAAAAAGCCGGCGGCACATTCCCTGATTCCTATATATGTGGCGAGTTCCAATGAATGGCATCTCTGCTAACTTAGTCCCATGGAACCTAAGACAGGATAATAATGACCAACAAGTAAGTTTACTCTCATTTTGCTCAGTAAGTAAGTGAAACATAAATAGTTCGTACATTTTTGTCCTAATCTCCGTATATAAAAGGGAAAAGGATCCACTGAGTTGGTTAAGTGAGGCTCTCCACAAAGTTCTGCAGAAATATAAAATAAAATGACGGCGGCGGATGCATAATACCTGATAGATGCTGCAGAAATTATTTCATCACCCCGCTCCAAAATAGCGGTATAAAAGCCAGTATAATTCAACCGACTGAAGTTTGACCTATAAAAAATAAACAGAAAACCCATAAAGGTTAAAAATATATATATGCATCTTACAGCAAACAATATCAAGAAAGTATTCATGCAGTCAAAATCATGAAATGAACCCCGTGAAATGTATTTAATAGTATAAGACAAACAAGGAAACAAAATAGTCATTTAAATAATAAAAGCATGATGACCTAAGCCTCAGAATATATACAAGTACTACAAAAAATGTGATATCACTGTGTGGAAATGTAGAGAAAAGGACAATGACATCTTCGAAAATGTTCATCCATCCTTGTCTGGAGGATGTATTTAACATATGTTGAACATAATGCATGTATCAAGCCATCTAGATTTCAGATATACATAAACAGTTGCAAGGATGGGCTACACACCCTATAAAAATCTCACTGCTCTATGCTAAAATCACACCCCATTTTCTGCATCATAAGAGAGTCTAAGTCACCCAAGATTTTATCTGGAATACGATTGTTTTTATGGCTTCACAGTGGTGCTTGACATATGGCTGTTCTGAGGGGGTTTTGCCTATCCGATTTGCAGAGATTGCATAGCCTTGCTGCATCCTAGAACTTTTATGTATTACCTTGTTTTTTGCATTTATCAGTTATGGACAGTATATTATATTCTCGAGCTAGTTGTACTTTTCCTCCTTTTTTTGAAAAATATTTTTCCTATGACAAAATAGCTGCATTGCATTGCAGACAGAATATAAAGCAATAAGGTATCGCATACTGATTGTTACAGAGCAAGAGTTGATGATTTAATTTCGAAATTGATAGAAATGGAACATCAAGCCTAATGCTGAAGCTCGTGGCAGATCATTCTGCAGGTGTTGTTATTTTTTAGCAACAATTAATGTACTTGTTATTATAATTTTGATAAAATGTTCAATCCCCTTTGAAACTACTTAAATTAGCAAACAGTGTACACGGAAGTATTAGAAAGAAAAATGATAAAAAGGAAGCAGACAAACTATTTACAGTTTTACGAATGCCAAAGAATATAACATAAGGCATCTCATGTACCAGACAGTATATGGTTCAGCCATAATGTGATTACTAGTTCTTACCCGCTATTATATAAACTATTACGGATTAAATTGATCCCACTCCTCCTATCAACAACAGGTAAAAAGCATTCGTCCATCACAGTCAGTGCAACAGCCAGCTTGGAGTTGCACTCAACCCTCTGCGTGACTCCCCTACTAGCTGCTTCCGAATCATCGTTTGTTCTACGAACAAGACACCATGTAAAGCCTGCATCAAGTTCATGCTTGGTACCAAGGTACTTCTTCAAGTTCTCAAAAAGCTGAAAAAGCATAAAGAAAGAAATTCAGTCAGGCCTTAGCTCTACAAAAGTTCGCTTTGGTTTTGCTGCTTCTTTTGTCAACTCAGTAATACAAATATTAAATACATAATTTTGTAGAAAGAAGATATCTGTAACTCTGAAGTATACAGTCTATAAACTAGGGCACAAGAACATGCAAAGGGTACCTCTTTGCAGCTTTTTCCACAAAAGGAATGCTCTGACATATTGGAGTTGGCAAGAAGGGCACCCATATCCTTAGTGCAGCGGTCATGATCTTAAAAAACAGAAGGTTGTGTATTAAACAAAATCAAACCAAAACAACACAATGGAGCAGGGCAAAGCGCATATTGAAATGAAAGAACTTCAAATCTAAACAAGGATAAGTTCAATACATTTTTTCTCGCACAAGTCACAAGTACGTAGAGCATTTACAGTTGCATCATCTTCTTTGTCAGTAGTTGCACTGGCTAGTCCACAAAATTTGCATGTGCAATTTGGACAACGCCATTCCCCAGGAGGGAGCATCTGCAACAGAATAAATGAGTTCCTCAGAATGAAAATAATCCTCACCAATTATGTTGCCAAACTAAGGCATCAATAACATCATTGTCAGTGATAAACTATTATAGATTGTGGCACACTGGACACTACCTATATGACGGGACTCATTCAACACCCCAGAAATAAAAATAAGAAATTGAATTATTTACAGCAATACATCTCCTATTGATCAACCACAAATCCATGATACCATTCCAGGTATAAAAACTACTGGTGATTCTTTCATTAACATCACTTTCTTGACAATGAACATTCCGTCCCAAAATGTCATTAAGCAAAAGGTGCCCCAAAATACCAATTCTGAACATGTCCACTAAGATATATATGGCAAAATATTATAATCGAATACAGGAAAAGGTTAGCATGATCCATAAAGAATAGTGCCGGGTTTTCACTCTCCTCCAGCTGTCTGAGCAACAAAGTTTCCAATAATGAGATTTGACTGGCTCTCTTCCACCAAAACAACTATCAACAAGAACTATCCTAATAAAGCCCAACCCAC
>Ga0228710_1012577_pt1 | contig 10449 bp, 10 predicted proteins | sample MedpolnodulmetaG_FD_177995 | JGI IMG/M metagenome (GOLD analysis project Ga0228710, IMG submission 177995) | Root nodule microbial communities from Medicago polymorpha collected in Santa Monica, California, United States - pink nodules | ecosystem: Host-associated > Plants > Roots > Nodule... | reverse complement strand
GTACAATAACTTCTTGATGGCAGAAGTTATATAAAGGCTTGCAATTCATCAGTTTTGGTTCCCTAAGCCTAACATCTCTATTCAGAAGACTTACACCATCAAAGTGAGATTGTGGAAGGTTTAGAAGAGTCTCAACTTCTTCAAGCAGGAGCAATGGCTGGAGGTATGCCTTGATCCTAATTTAAGTTTCCGCTGTTTAAGTAGTTATTTCTTTTGTTCTTTATGAAATAACTTACATTTCATACACGTTCTTTCAACATTTTTAGTTAGAGCATTATCTTGTTGTTAAGTTCAAATATGTTTCTAGCTAAAAAAAAAAAGTTTGAGGAAAGAAGCTGTTAAAAGTTAAAATGTAAAGAAGCCATAAATTATCGTCTAAGGTAACTACTATCCTCGCTCGAAGTACTCAAATAATCAAAACTTCTAAAAACTTCCACTTGTAGATTTCTCAAGAAGATTCAACAACAACAATTATCTGTCCAAAAGTGTCAAAGATTCAAATTAAAAAGAAAGCCGTACGCCGACTCATGCCTGAAATAGGAACTCAAGAATACAACGAACTTGTGGAAAATCCTCACAAGGCTTTTTTTAAAACAATTACTTCACAGTTTCAAGCTGTTCTTGGCCTTTCAACTGTGAAAATCTTGTCTAGGCATTCCCAGCGATGAGGTCTACTTTGGCCAAAGTGACACCCAACATTGAACTTCTGATATAAAGGCATTGGAGGCTTTTGAGAAGTTTGGAAAAAACTTGCTGGAATTGAGAAAAGGATTGGGATAATGAATAATGATGAGAAACATGTTTGGTCCAGTGAAGGCGTCATACTAGTGAAGGTCGTGTCTAGGAATTCCTAATACTATCTCAATTTAATATGGTTGAGGGTCTTGCCTTTAGTGATTTTATTTATTAAAAAATAATAGTTTGGTGAACTTGTTAATTTTTAGTTTTTATTTACTTGTTTTAGAATAATAGCCAAGCAAGAGTATTTTTAGTTTTTATTGTAGAATGCCATAGAATTTCCCTTATCTCTAAATATTTGAATTATTATTTTGGTTAAGTGACTTATAAAAACAACTTTTACTCTACTTTATAATGTTTGCTTTATCTCTAACATTTATAAATAACATACTTCAGATGTGAAACTTGCTGTGGAATGCCATACGATTTGTCTATAGTGCTTGGGATTTGTTTATGCACAATGATAGCATATTTGGAGTGTTGGAAGTTACTCCCCTTACATATAAACTAGAATTAATTAAGGGACAATGTAGCAGATTGTTTGGCATGGAAACTTTCTAATGATGGAGTCTTCAATTTAGCTTCTGCTTATGAGGCAATTACTTAAAAGATATGAGGTCCATCTCTTTAAGAAACTTGTCCTTACTCTACAAATGATAGAATATATCTGATATCAATTTCAGTTATGCAAAAGTCAAGTGGAACATCACTTTCATGATGTGTTTAGAAGTTGTGGCAAAATCAAGAAAGTTTGGTACAAATTATTAGGTTCCTGTAATCCATCTCATTCTTGATCACATAGTCTTAGGTTTTTAACAACTAAAATAAACCCATAAACATGTTTGTCCCTTGATTTAACCGTTAGTTAGCAGGTCATCTTCATGAACAGCAACACAATCCAATTTTTTTGTGTCTTAGCCTTCAAATAACAACCTGCCACATTTCTTACTCTATCTAATCTATATATACTATTCCTAGCTATATATGAACTCTGAAGTAGAAGCAAAGAAACCAACAATGAATTAAAACACCAACCTAGCCTCAAACAAATACTAGTACTCATAACAATTCCCATATCCTTCAACAAACAAAACAAATACAATGGAACATGAACCTATGTCAGAGACCCCTGCCGCTGATTATAGCTCCACCGTGGACACCTCTCGTCCTTTCAGCTCCGTCAAAGAAGCCGTGGCCATCTTCGGAGAACGGCTTCTTGTTGGAGAAATATACTCTCCATCTCCAAAACCATTCTCATTCTCAGACACTACTAGTACTGCACCTTATTATTCTCCTTCTGTAACTATTAAGAGAGAACCATCATGGAGATCAATGCCGTCGTCACCATCACCAATTAGTCCCATCAAACTGCCATTTAAAGAAGAAGAAAACAACAATAATAGCATTTTTGATACAGTAAAGAAGCTGGAGGCAGAGCTCGAGAAAACGAAAACAGAACTGAAGATGTTGAAGGAAAGAGGGAGTGAAACTGAGGTAGCATTGGCAACGCTGAACGCTGAGCTTCACAAGAACATGTCCAAGTTGGCTCAAGCTGAAGCTGCAGCAGCTGGAAAAGCAGCTGCAAAGACTGTGAGGTTTGAGAACACTGATAGAGAAAATAAGAATATAAATAATGGAGGTGAAAAAAAGATGGGAAATTCACAAACACTAGCTCATATAATTAGTCTTGGAGAAAATGATCATATTTTTGGAGGAGGGAAAAGGAGACATAATAATAATAAGAGCACAAAGCAGAAGCCTATCATCCCTCTTTTGAGTGATTTCTTTTTCAAGAGAAAGAATTCTACTAATCATCATAATAATCCTCTTTATGCTTCTCCTTTTTAATTAATGTATGTATGTTTCATTGTTTTTTTTAATTCATTCATGTGTGATTGGGATTATGGGCCATTACAAGGTCCAAGCTAAAATTTGTATTTACTAATTTCTGGGATGTGTGTCATTTTTTTCTTTCTTTTCTGTTTTAGTTAAGTTTTATGTAAAAGTTTATGTTTGTATCTATTCTATATATCGATGTAAAATTAAGAACCAAGCTCTTCCAATCTGCCACCCTTTGAAACTTTAGCAAATATGCCTATGGAGGAAACATAGGAATAACTAGAATAATCGCTTTAAATAAATATAAAATTTCTCAAAAAATATGCACCCAAAAAACTTATTAATTTTTTTAACATATTAATGTATTTCTATAGTTTTGAAATAAAATTTAGTCAAAAAAAAAATTCTGGGAGGTGTAGATTTTGGAAGATTGAACTATGGAGAAGGACTAGGGTTGGAATTAGGATCGGTGGAGAGGAATTGAGATGGCGGTAATTAGGAGATGTAGTGGTTGTTTTTCTGCCAATGAGAACGGAGTTGCTCGTTGCCTTCCAAGTCAAGTAAATTGATTGGGAGATCGGTTCTGATGAAGGTTAACCTTTTGACACTACTTGGTGTACCACTAATCCAAAAGGTTAACCTATGTTTATTAAAAAAAGGTATTTATAATAGTGGAAGGTTAAAAAAGTTCTATTTTTAATACCACTAATCTATCAGAGTGTTTACTGATACCACCCTCAACCACTAATTCATTATTTCTCAAGGGGTTGCAAAAAAACTTCTATTTTTTATTTTAAAAAAATTATTCAATGCTGGGACAGAGATACCCAAATACGCCGGGGACGGGGATGAGGTTCAATTTCTTATTCTAATTGGGTATGGGTAGGGTAACAGATAAGTATATGAAAATCGGGTATGAGGACGGAAATGTAAAACCCGTCCCCACTCCGCCCCATTGCTATGCCTAGTGAAAGTTTCAAAATTGAGGGTTCCTTCACACTCATATAGAGTGGTTGCTTCTTCATCTGATAGCATCTTAAATAATGGTTAATTTATTAAAATGGAGTTCACAGGTTGTAAACTAATCCGTGCAGCTGAATATTGATATACTCAAATACTCAATTTAATTGAAAAATAGAAGTTTACAGAATTTACCCTGAATAGATAATCAGGTGTTGAAAGAGAAAGGAAGAACAAGCTAACAATCAACTAAGTAACTGTCTAATAAAAACAAAACAAAACAACAAACTAAAAACAGATTAACTCAAAGGTATATAGTTAACGGTAAGTACATTGTTTTTTCATTACAAATACTTTCTTTATCTAAACAAAATAAAGCTGCCTAATAAAAACAAAACAAAGAATAATGCAATGTAGATGAACAAAATCATATCTATGGTTCTTTTTTCAGCCAATCATTAGATGCCAAAATCATATCTGTGAAAAATAAGAAATTCTAGTTTTAAAGCAAAAAGAACCAAGTAATCAAGCTTCAAATGGGCATCCATTAAGCTTCTTCTAAGAGAAAAAGAGAGTTCCAAGTACATCATTGGAAGGTCTGGGAGAGAAGGCAATCTAATGAATGGGGGAAGAAAATAAGATAGATAACAGCACAATAAGGTAATGGATTTCAAACACTCACATACAAGTTAGACACGAAATCATAAACCTATATTTATGACTGCAAAGTTTCATTCATGTGTTTACTAAAAAATTACCTGATATACCTTAAATAACCTAAACTCTTAATATGGCATTCAAAAGGTAACCAAAATAAAACAAGACTATACATATAAGTAAGAGAAGAAAAAAAGTTATTGTTCCTTGTGTGCTGAAAAGTAACCTGGTTTAGTGAAGTATGTGCATAAGGATTTTCTCTAACGCGGTCTTTTCTCTTAGCTAGGCAATTAATCATTAGTAAGCCTTGTATTATTGTTGTTGTATAATAATTTTTAATTTTTTGAACAGCACAAAACCTATCATAGTATGTACAAGAATTAGTTCATAGTCAGAAGGATGGATGTTGTTAAATAGCAGCTATAGTGGCGCTATAGCTTAGCGGAATTTGAATAAACCACCTTTGCATAACGGATTTTAACATATCTCTGTTTTCCATGATCTGCGAGATTAACAACATTGAGAAGGATACATGCAAAATGCAATTTGCAACAATTGCAAAGAGACTCCAAAACAAGCGTACTTTTTAAGCAGCTATAGTGATTGCTTTTTACGCAAGTTTTAAAGGAAGATTGCTTTTTAAGCAAGCGTACTTTTGTCAAAAAATAAAAAGCAAGCATATTGTTCCCCTTTTATAGGTTTAAATTTATCAAAATAAAGTTTTGGGTGAAGAACTCCCATCTTTTTAGATTTAAGTTTGACATTTTTTATCCATGTGAACTTAACTCAGTTGGTATATAGGAGTTGGGATTCGAACTCAGATACACCACTCCGCATTTAAAAATGTGAGCTCTAGTCATTAAGCTACTTGACAAAAAAAAAAGGAGTTTGACATTTTTTTAAAGATTGATACGACATGTATATTTTTCTTTTTAAAAGAAACATGTATATTTATTTAAAAGCTATTTTCTATTCAACATTTTATTCAACATGATATTTTAGAATCCCTTAAAAGACATGATATTTTAGATAATTTAGTTGGAAATAGATTTAAATTTGTTCTTTTTAAAAAAAATATATGCTAAAATTAATGAAAAGGTTATCCTATGTATAATTTACTACAAATATAAAATATAATATAATAGTAACATAAAAATATTATTTATTTTTGTTTAAGTAAATGAAAAATTAGACCAGTAGATTTTTTTAAAATTGAATAAAACCAAACAAATTTGATCACTGGTAAAACGAATATTAGTTTTATGTAATTCAAAATCAATCTTTCCAGATCACATTTGAATCATTATTTAAAAACATATTAGTAACTTATCTATAAAATAATTAGTAACTTATCTATAAAATATAAAAAATTGAAGTTTGTTAAGTTAGACTAACAAAAATAATGAATATCCAAATTAACAAGTGTGCACCTTTTTATTTAGACCAAAATATCATTCGTCTTTATTATTTAAAACTAATAACTTTAAGGTTACTTTAGTAATTTTTATTATAAAATATTTGTTAACTTACACTAATTTACTAACTTAGACCCACTTTTGTTATGAACATATTTGTATCACAATTACAAACATTAAACAGTAAAAAAAAAAGGTTAAATATGTTTTTGATCCCTACATTTTGCCCCGTTTTAATTAATAGTCCTTACATTTCAATAAATGTTTTTAAAATCCCTATGTTTTGTCTCCGTTAGCACAAATAGTCTCTGCTGTCAAATAATTAACGAGAAGCTGATGTGGCAGTTTGTAGGTCCCGTTTTTTTAATGATATGGCAAACACTCAGATACACATGTCATATCCACATGGAAGTATATGTGGCAATGGGTACCACTCATTAAATGACTGTTAATTAAAATATTGATTGGTGTTAATTTGTATTTTAATCAAATAATTAACACTAAAATACAATTAAAATAATGTAAACAGAAAGTAAAGAGACCCTACAAATAACAAGAGCGCTTAGATGAGATGGAACAGGTCTCTTCTAGTTTAACTAAGGTCCTGGGTTCGAATCCAGTCTTGGGCATGCAACAACGTTAAAACTCTTAAGGAGAGTCTGCCGCCCATTTGGGTCCCACAATGCTCGAGGGATTAGTCTCCGCAGTTGCTCGCGAAGGATACCCGGTTTACACCCAAAAAAAAAAGCCAAAAAATAGAAACCCTAGATTTTCATAAAGTCCTCCTTCGAAGAACACTTAGCGGCGCTACCCAAACGCAGTTCGAATCCGAGTTCGTTGAATCCGAGTTCTTGTTCAATTTCTTGTTCATTTTCGCGTTCATGTTTAGTGTGTTAGCTGATTTTCGAGTTGTATCTGTGATTTTCGCGTTCGTGTTTTGTGGTTCAGGTATGTTAACTTTGAGGGTTTCTATTGTTTAATGTTTGTTTGTTTCTTTCGATGATTCTTGTGGTCCAAAATGGTTTTGTTATTGTTGTTTACTGTTGGTAATAAACTATTGAGTTGATTTTTGTCCTTTGCTTTCAAGTTGACTTTGTTTACTCTTTTTTCGATTTGAACATGGGAAAAGGGGGTTTTTGGTGCTTTTTTGTTGTTGTATTGAATACATGTGGGGTAGAGCAGTAATGTTGGGTTTGAAAACTTTATGTTTGGAATCAACTGTGTTTCCGTTTTTGCCCTATAATCAGATTGTATGTTGGAACTTACCGTTTTGCCCTTTGTTTTGGTAGGTACGGCTTTTACCGCTATATTTCATGTTAAGGGTTTTTTTTGTAAGTGACAATGGGATGAAGTATGTGGGTGGTGCTACTCATGCAATGGATGGTCTGGACAAAGATAGGTGGTCTTTTTATGAGATTAAAGGAACTGTGAAAGAGTTGGACACAACTACTGGAGAATTTAGAATGTGGTGGAAACCTACAACTATATCACTGGATTCTGGTTTGTTCAAGGTTGGTGATGATGAAGATGCTTCCAAAATATCAAAGTATGCTACTGATCACAATACTCCAGTTGAAATATATGTGGAGTATGTAAATGAAGCTAATGCAAATGCAAGTTATCCTGTGTGTTTGGACAATGATAGTGTGAGAAAAGACAAAGGCAAGGGTGTGGCTATTCCTACTGATGAGTCTGGTTCTGATGATGATTATTGTGAAAGTGAGCATTCATATTTGGATGTAAGCATTGAAGACAGTGAAGAAGAGAGGGACTTGGGGTTAGATGATGGATTTGAAGAAGAGCTGATTGAGTTTGCTGGTGAAGGAACTTCTCAAGTTAGACAACCTAATGGTGTTGATGATAGTAATGGTCCACATGATGGTGATGGTGCTGATGAACTTAATGAGGCTGAAGATGGTTATGTGTCAGAAGATCTTGAGCAAGTGATTTTGGTGGTGATGGATGTGCTGAACCTAAGCCAAGATATCCCAAGTTTAGAAGTGAAGATCTTACTAAAACCTTTAAGTTCACTATGGGCATGGAATTCTCTTCACTGAAACAGTTCAAAGATGCAATTCTTGAAAGCTTATGGATAGTGATAGTGTCAAGCAGTATGCATTGTTGTGGTCCTATAATGAAGAATTAAAAAGAGCATGTCATGGAAATAATTGTAAGTTGCACATTGAAAGGCCTGCCCTACGTTGGAGCCTAGGTTTGGAAGGTTTTACTTATGCCTCGATGGTTGCAAGAGGGCTTTGAAAATTGCTTGTAGGCCATTCATTGGTGTAGATGGCTGTCATTTGAAGAATAAATATGGTGGACAGCTACTAATTGCAGTGGGAAGAGACCCTAATGATCAATACCTGTCAATTGCTTTTGCAGTGGTTGAGACTGAAAGTAAAGAAACATGGAGGTGGTTTTTAACAAACCTACTTGATGATATTGGTGACAGTAGGTGGACATTCATAAGTGATCAACAAAAGGTAACTTTAGCTTGTGTTTTAGCACTTTATGCTCCTTTCATTTGATGTTGTTCTAGACATATTCAAAATATTTAAATTGTTTTGTGTGCCTGTTTTTTTGTTATTGTAGGGATTGATCCAGACTTTTGATGAGATGCTTGGTGGTCTAGAACACAGATTATGTCTTAGACATCTCTATGCAAATTTTAAAAAGAAGTTTGGTGGTGGGACACTTATAAGAGACCTCATGATGGCTGCAACTAAAGCTACATATGTGGAGGCATGGGAGAAGAAGATGCAACAGATCAAGAATATCAGTGAACCTACATATGAGTGGCTGATGAATATCCCTAAGAAAGGTTGGTGCAAACATGCCTTTTCATATCATACAAAGTGTGATGTGTTGATGAATAACCTTAGTGAGAATTTTAAAGCAACAATTTTATTGCAAAGGGAAAAGCCAATTATAACCATGTTTGAGTGGATTAGGGTATACTTAATGGGTAGATTTGCAAAGCTTAAGGAAAAATCTGAAAAATATAGAGGGACTATAATGCCTAAACCTAAGAAGAGACTTGACTGGGAGATTGAAAAAAGTGGAAACTGGTTTGCTACTTGGGGAGGGGGGTTAAAATTTGAAGTTACACATTCACTTTTTCTTGATAAGTTTGTGGTAGACTTGGAAAAAAGAAGTTGTTCATGTAACTTTTGGGACTTGGTGGGAATCCCTTGTAGGTATGCAGTTGCAGCCATTAATATGAAGGGTGATGATCCTATTACATATGTGAATAGGTGTTACACCAAGGTTTGTTACCAAGACTGCTATGATCAAATTATTACCAATTAATGGTCAGAATAAGTGGCCTAAGACAAACTACCCAAAAAATTTACCCCCTCAATTCAAACGTGGCCCTGGGAGACCCAAGAAGTTAAGGAGGAGAGAACCTGATGAAGAAGGGATGGAAAATGGTAAGTGGTCAAGAGCACATACCACAACTAGGTGTAAGAGATGCTTGAAAGTTTGACATAACAAGAGAACATGTTAGGCATTTCTTCCTACTGTTGATGATGCTGCAGTAAGCATTGATGAGGTTCAACCTTTACCTACCCAGTCAAGCCAGCCAACTGTTGCAGCACCTGCTCAGTCAAGCCAGCCAACTGTTGTTGCATCTACACAGCTAAGCCAGACCCTTGTTGTTGCACCTCAGAAAAGAGTATGAATTTTTTGCATTCTATTATATTTTTCTCTATTTATTATGCTTTAACATGTTGAATTCTATTATTCGGGGAGGTCTTGTAAGAAAGTAGTTGATGATGGTCAGTCTAGTGGTGTTGTGAAAAGGAAACAACAAGCTGCTCCCAAGAAAAGAAAAGTTGTTGCTGATAACTCTGCTAAATCTGTGGGGACTGAGAATGTGGTAAGTCTTTTAACTTTACTAAGAGAGTATTTACTTGTTGTAACATGTTTAAGAGAATATTTATTTATTTATGAATGAAATGTTATGCAGTCTGGTCATAATGAAGCTGAAACCATAGTCCAAACATTGAAAGTCTTACCACCAAATGTGTTTGAAGAGACAATGAAGCAATTGGCGACTGGCTCTCGAAATGGCATAATGAAGTGGGAGAGAAAACACCAAAGCCATGAGAAGATGCTTGGAAATAAATCATGGAATATTAACTTAGATTATTAGGAACTTTTTTTTTATGCTTGATACGTGTTTGCCTGTGAATTAAGAATTTGTAATCAAGATTATGTAATCAAGCTTTTGATGTGTAATGCTTCATCTGTTTTGTGAACTTTGTGATGAAGCTTAACTTAGGCCCTACTACTACTACTGATGACAGGCTTTTTTTGTTGGTTAACATTTCCAATGTAGACAATTGGAGTACCAATTGCAAGTTCAGTGTGATATACAATTGGAATGCCAATTGCATTTTATGCTATTCAAGTGTCACTTTTTATATTAACTTTGATTGACAGTTCCTTATTAAGCAGTAAACACAAAATTATATTCAGGAAGTGTTTTTCCTGGGTATTTTGTGAAATACGGCTCAGTATATTTAACATCTCAAAATTATCATAACATGTTCATTTTGTAGTTATATAATGTGAGCTTATAATTATGTTAAGTGGAAGGTTTTTATTGTTGTTCAGTTTATAAGGAGGGACTGTGTATAGTTCTGTTTTTTTGGTGTTCAGGAATTGTTTTCCTCCTTGTAGCCGTGCTGTTTTTTCTTCTTCTTCTGCTTCCTCACTTCTGTTGTTGTGTTGTTTTCAGTTGGCAGGGGTAGTTTTTGGGTGTAACAGCTTGCCAATTGCACTTCTTGTGCTGGCTTATCAATATATATATATATATATATATATATATATATAT
>Ga0228710_1012576_pt1 | contig 10449 bp, 11 predicted proteins | sample MedpolnodulmetaG_FD_177995 | JGI IMG/M metagenome (GOLD analysis project Ga0228710, IMG submission 177995) | Root nodule microbial communities from Medicago polymorpha collected in Santa Monica, California, United States - pink nodules | ecosystem: Host-associated > Plants > Roots > Nodule... | reverse complement strand
TTTGATCGTCAATTTTTTTTATGTAGACATGTCTCAGAATCAGAACCAGGGTAACGTTCAGGGTGATGAGAAGAAGAAAGAAAAATCGCCTATGACATGGCACGGAATTGACTGTGATGGTTCCGGAAAAAAAAAAAAGGGTTCGAAGTTGCCACTGTACAATCAGTCGAGGTTGAGGAGGAGCGGGAGGACATGCTACTTTGGTCCTCAACCAAAAGCAGGTGCAGCAGGGACTGTAGCGGGCAACCCGATTGACTTGTGTGACGATGAAGATGAATGAATGTAATGGCTTGTAATGCCTAATTGATTTGGATCTTTTTTATGTTTTTTTAATATGTCGCGCACATTTTGCTACATTTTCCTTGACATTATGGTGCTTCTGAATAAAAATCGTGTTTTGAATAATTTCAATTAAAGTCCCGTTTTGAATTTTGAATAATTGCGTATTCGAATAAAAACTAATTAAATCTAACGTGAATTCGAATAATTAAAATTGCGACAGCGTGAATTCGAATAATTAAAATTGCGACAGCGTGAATTTGAATAAAAATTGCGTATTGAATAAATTCGAATAAAAAGGTACATTCATTACATTCGGGAATGCAGCTTCCAACTACAACAATTATCTTGCCTCTGAATGGGGCAAATTCAAACTGGTTAAGCAGCAGGACTGCAACATTCGTCCAGAAGTCCTTTTGTTTCATTCAAAAGGTTAAATTCTTGTTGGTCTTGGTTTAAAATGATAGTATCCAAGTGCCAACGGAATGAGGTCCAGACCTTGACACCTCAATACCATCATTTAAACAAAGCCAACAAGAATTTAACCTTTTGAATGGAACAAAAGAACTTCCGGGCAAATGTTGGAGTTCTGCCGATTAACAAGTTTGAATTGCTTCATCCAGAGTAAGACAATTGTTGTAGTTGGAATGTGCATTCCAACTACAACAATTGTCTTACCTTTAAATGGGGTAAATTCAAACTCGCCAAGCAGCATGACTCCAACATTCGACCGGCATTCCCATCGTTCCATTCAAAAGATTAAATTCTTGTTAGTTTGGTTTAAATGACGGTATTGAAGTTTCAAAAGAATGAGGTTCATCCCTTGACACTTCAATACCTTCATTTAAACCAGCCTAACAAGAATTTAATCTTTTGAAAGGAACAATGGGAATGCTAGTCGAATGTTGGAGTCCCGCCGTTTGGCAAGTTTGAATTACCACATTTAGAGGAAGACAATTGTTGTAGTTGGAAGGGGCATTCCCTACCTAATCACGATCTTCTGGCGGAATCACACTCTTGATGATATCTTCAGTTGATCTCAGCAACGTTACCCGCATATTGATTCACTGGAACACGTTATGCTCCGAAAATATACTCGTCACGTTTTCGTCGTTCTTTAATTCCACCCAAGTGAATGATGCTCTCCACTTGTCGAGCGTTGGACGTTTATACCGAACGTTTTGCACCTTCCTTGTGTCTTTGGGGTTGACTCCTTGGTTGAATTCATCCAGTTCATCCTTGAGACCTCTTAACGTTACACCAAGGAGACCGAACCTTCAACCTATGAGGTTCTCCGCCGTTGAATTGTGCATGAACGTCGATCCACCCGACCATTGTTTCAAATCTACACAATAAGAAATTGAAAACAATCAATGAAAAACTCATTCAAACATTTCATCAAACACTTGAAGTGTAAATTTTACATAAACCCAAAAAATCATAAAAATAACCCTAAAATGTTTTGCCCTAAAAAAAACATAAAAATAATGTAAAATATAACAAAATTATTCAACTTATATCTAATCTTAAAATAAATCATATACTCTTACATGTAAATCTACTTAAAAACTAAAATAGAAAAATAAATATAAAACACCAAAATAAAAAATAACCCTACAAATTCTAAACTATAACATAAACATCATGCAAACATTTTAACTAAATTAATCAACTTATATCTATTCTAAACATGAATTATAACATATAAATCTACTCAAAAACTAAGAAAAAAAAATCTACTCAAAAACTACAAAAAAAAAAACATTTATAACAACTAAAATGTAAGTTAATAGCTTTATGATTACTTACTTGTGATTTTATTGAATAAATTTGGTTGGGTTTTTTGGAGAGATTTTGAGAGAGATTTGAAATTTTTTTTGGTAAAATGAGAGTAGTAATGGATGAGAGAGCTTCTACCAAATTTGTAGCAGAAACGCTTCGGTAGTTAACTACCGAGGTTTTCCTTGGCAGTTAACTGCAGCCGGTTCTAGTAAACTTCGGCAGTTAACTACCGAGGGGCATTTGAGTAATTTACTCATGTGTTTCAGCCAATCAATATGTGTATACATCAATTTTCCCTTAAGAGCATTCACAATGGTAGTTTCTTAGTAGAGACTCCTTAAAGGAACCTCACGTTACATATCATTTATTTATAATATTTTAATAAAATACTTATTAAAAACCCAATGACTTCAATAGGTGTGCACTAATAAGGATTCCAATGAAAAGTATTTAAATAGGCTCCACTAACTTTACATCATTAAACAAAAATAATTTATTTATTAAATTATAAATTACCTCATAATATTTAATTATAATCCTTAAAAAAATATAAAATATTGATTTATTCGTATGAACTTAAATTTCTGCCACATTTGCTAATAATTTGAAAATGGACAAATTAACATTACAAATTTTACATTCATTCGTTAAAAAATAATAGTAATAATTTGCATAAATTACATTTTATTTAAAATGTTGACAAAAAGATAAAATAATATTTAAAACAACTATTAATTATTAAAATATTACTTCTTTTAAACGTGAGACCCGTTAATTGCCTAAGAGAGATAGGGTCTTTATATATTTACTCCTTCCTTAACAGAGACTCATTTTCTCTTCCTCCAATGCGGGTCCTTAACAGGGAGTGGTCGTTGTTTAGTAAGGACCTCCCATTGGAGATGCTCTAACAGGGACTCCTTGAATGGACCACACGTTACACATAACTTATTTATAATATTTTAATAAAATTATCTATTAAGGACTCAATGACTCCAATGAAAGTACACTAATTAGGAGTACTCCATTTAAGGAGTCATTGAGTAAATAAGTGATGTGTAACGTGGGATCCATTTAAGGAGTCCTTATTAGAGTACTTCCATTGGACTCATTGAATCCTTAATAAGTACTTTTATTAAAATATTATAAATAAGTGATGTGTAACGTGGGATCCATTTAAGGAGTCCTTATCTAAACGTGAGACCTTTTAGTTGCTTAGGAGAGAGAGGGTCCTTATATAGTTGCTCGTTCCTTAATGGGGAGTCACTTTTTCTTCCTCAAATGAGGGGTCCTTAACAAGGAATGATCCTTGTTAAGTAAGAACCTCCCATTAAAGATGCTCTCACATGTAACAACCCGTTTTTTGCTAGATTTATTTTATTATTTATTTACATGTGTTTATATGTGATTAATTGGCTGTGTGTGTATTTTGGGTTAGGATTAGTGGATTTCGCTGTTAGAAAGGCATTATAGTCATTTTAGACTCAGGGGTATTTTGGTCATTTTGTGAGCAAGGGTAAATTAGTAATTTCATGGTGAGGGTTATTTTTAGTGTTTCAAGTTAGAACCATTATTTTTACTAAGTTAGTATTCGGTAGTGGTAATTAGTTTTGAACCGGTAATTATTCGATAACTTTTAACCGTTAGTGGATAGAAACTTGTGGAGTTAGTTTATAAGTGTTGTGAGCCCATTAAGACATTAAGAGGGTTAAGCCCAATTGTGTAGAGACTATATAAACATTAGTCATTAAAGAAAATAGGGTTACACAATCATTTCATAAGTTTTTGAGAGAGGCAGAGAGAGAAGGTGCTAGAAGTGAAGAAAAGGGTTTTGAAGAGAGAAGAACAATGAGTGCAAGAAAAGGGTAGAGAATCAAGGGGTTGGAGCTAAAGTGAAGCCTTAGCTTAGAATTGTGAAGATTTGAGGTAAGAGAGGCTAGTTTTCATTTATAATCCTTGAATAATCTCTTTTTCTACTTCTACCCATAAGTGCTTATTTGTATAAAGTGATTGTTGTGGATTTAATTGGTGAAATTCGTGCTTAGGTTTTGATGTAATGTTTTGGTATGTGAATTTAATGATAATTAAGTTGTTGATGATGAAATTACATGCTCAAGATGTGTATATATGTATACTTTGTTGATTTTGTTCAATTTGATGAGAAATGATGTTGTGGTTGTTGAATGATGGTGAGATCATGATTATATGATCTAGATGTTGTTGTGTGATGATGTTCTCATCAATTTATGCTTTGGGTGTTGATGAAAGTATTGTTGTGATTGAATTGTGGTTATTTTACAACTTTTGTGAAAATGGGTTGATAATGATGAAGTTTGATTTTGATGATGTTGAATGAGTTAAGGAAGTTTTTAGAATGACTTAGGATGATATGATTTTCTGTTTTAATCACTTGGTTTTGGAGAGAAATCATTTTGGGAAGAAATCGGGTATTTGAGGAAAAATCGTTTTTAAGCGCTTTTGCAAAATAAGTCATTTTGGGATGAGTTTGATTAAGTTGAATTAATGTTGAAATGTCAAGTTTTCAAGAGTGGTTTGTATGGTCTAAGTGTTAGGAATGCATTGGCAAAATCGGAACTGGAATCGGATTTGAAAAGAAGATTTTATGCGCGAAAACGTAAAAATGCATTTTGCTGTACTGGTGAGGTGACACGACCGTGTCAGGGTCTCTTGTAAGAGATGACACGACCGTGTGTCTTGATGACGCGAACGTGTCAGTTCTGCAGAATACGAAACCTCGTTTTTTCATGTTTTTGTGTACTTTTAAGCATGCCAATGGATTCCAAATACCTAACCCTATTCAATCAAAGTATAATTAAGCTCCTAAGAGTATCATAGCTTGATTCTACCTTGGATTACAATTGGTTCTCATTTATGCTTGGTTAACATTGTCTTTGAGCCGAGAATTGTCGGATTAGCGTTTAATCGCAATTGGCCGGTGAAACACACATGTATATACAACTGCACTCATATGTGATCTAAGTGTATACATAGTTGAGGCACTAGAACTTGTTTGCTTAGTTTTGACTCAATTGTCTTAATTGTTTTAAAGATGTAAAATGAGAGACGGACTTTGTCGAAAATGGTCTTTAAAGCCGATTGATTTGCCAATCTTTTGTGAATAGCTTTATATGATTACATAAGGATGTATGGATGATTGTTAGGTGTCGAAAATGATATTTATCTTAATATGATGTATTTTCTTCTTTATTTGGATTGTGATAAATAGTATAATGTTGTTGATAGATTGTGATGTTGTTGGTGAATACATATATGTTGATTGGTTGTGATATTGTTGGTGAATACATATATGTTGATTGATTGTGATATCGTTGGTGAATACATATATGTTAATTAATTGATATTGTCGGTGAATGCATATATGCTAAGTGATGAGAATTTTGTTGGTGATTGCATACATGCTAAGTGAATGGTGATGATGTGGTGAATTGTTTGTATGAACATATGCATTGTGTCGAGTCATATGTTCATGCATACATGACTGATGGTGACGAATTTTATATCCAAAATGTAAGACGGGTGTGAAATCTTACATACGATGTTTTTGTTGCATCGAAGGTGACAACCTTGAGGTGATTTGGTACCGCATGCATCTAGAAGAGTCTAGAACATTGCATGCATTTGAATAGTTGATGAGTCGTGTCGTAATTGAATATGTGACTTGGTGAATTTTTGCATTGGTGAAATTTGGTGAATGTCTTGATTATGTGGATTAGTGTATATGTACATTGGTGGACTTTGTTGATGATTATGAATATTTGAACTAGGCTATAATTGTGTGTCTTATTTGCTTGTGCTTATACAGTTGGTGAATATATTTGATGACAATTATTTTGGTGATAGTAATGAGGTGAGATTTGTATATGTGTATATATATATTCTGAACTGTTTATGTTAATTATGATTGATGTAAAGTTAACCCCCAATGGTTTTGACCGCCTACCTGTTTGTATAAATGGGTAGACCGAGTGCAGGAGTAGTTTTTCTTGGTGAGTACTTGGATAGCGGGAGCTATCTCCGTTATCGGTCTTGGAGTCTTAGAGTAGGCTCTAATTAGGTGTCAGTCTTTATGATGTTTTGGATTTATTTATGTTATGGAGATTTTGCCCAATTTGTCGGGATTTGGAGATTTTATATGGTGATGTATATTGATCTTATGACATGTATATTTTGGAGATGTATGACTTATATCCGCTGCGACTGTTGATGAATCTTATATATGCATGTTGTTCGAATTTTGATGTGAAGACGTAGCGTCTATTTCTTGAATATTTATGTTATTCGCATGTATTATCGCTTTAATACAAATATGGCGTAACAAGTTGGTATCAGAGCCGTGGCCAGTCTTGTCCGGACTAGTATTCGATGAATTTTCCTGTTTGTATGCGACATGTACGGGAGTACTGTCGGTATTTGTTGTGTTGTCCTGTTCTTTTAGGTGGGGTTGAGCGTAGTGGGGGAGTAACATGTTGCTTCTAGTGTGTTGGGTCTGGCAAGGGAAGGTATCTTTGGCTGCGGAGGCTCAGATGGTTTTGATTTGTGGTAAGGTTCCTGTTGATTTTGAATTGAATGATGTTCGCTTCATTAAAGGAAAGTAGTGAGAAAGGAATTGGTGATTTGCCGGTAGTGTAAGAGTTTGTAGAATTTTTTCCGGACGACATTACCGAATTACCGCCGGAGAGGGAAGTTGAGTTTGCAATTGATTTGGTACCAGGAACGAGTCCTATTTCGATTGTGTCGTATCAGATGTCTGCATCAGAGTTGGTTGAACTGAAGAAGCGGTTGGAAGAGTTGCTTGAGAAATAGTTTATTAGACCGAGTGTTTCTCCGTGGGGTGCTCTAGTGTTGTTGGTTAAGAAGAAGGATGACATCATGAGATTGTGTGTGGATTATCGGCAGTTGAACAAGGTGAAGATTAAGAATCGGTATCCGCTTCCAAGGATTGATGATTTAATGGATTAATTGGTTGGTGCGGAAATGTTCAGTAAGATTGATTTGAGATCAGGATATCATCAGATTAGAGTGAAGGCGGAAGATATATCCAAAACCGCGTTCTGAAAGGTATGGACACTATGAGTATTCTGTGATGCCATTTGGAGTATCCAATGCGCCAGGTGTCTTCATGGAATATATGAATAGAATATTTCATCCCTTTTTGGACCGTTTTGTGGTGGTGTTTATAGATGATATTTTGGTGTATTCGAAGTCAGAGGAGGAGCATGTTGAGCATTTGAGAGTTGTGTTGCGTGTTTTGAAGGAGAATCAACTGTTTGCTAAGTTGTCAAAGTGTGAGTTTTGGTTGCAGGAAGTAAGTTTCCTTGGTCACTTAATTTCGAAGGGTGGTATTGCGGTAGATCCGTCGAAGGTTGATGCAGTGTTGCAGTGGGAATCGCCGAAGTTTGTTTTTGAGATTAGGAGCTTTCTTGGATTGACGGGTTATTATCAGAGGTTTATTGAAGGACAAGCTTATGTTTGGGATGCTAAGTGTGAGAAGAGTTTCCAAGAGTTGAAGAAGAGGTTGACTTCAGCGCCAGTGTTAATTTCACCGAATCTGAAGGAATCGTTTGTTGTGTATTGTGATGCTTCTAAGATGAGTCTTGGTGGTGTGTTAATGCAGAATCGTCAGGTTGTAGCTTACGGATCGAGGCAGTTGAGAGTGTATGAGAAGAACTATCCAACTCATGATTTGGAATTGGCAGCAGTTGTGTATGTGTTGAAAATTTGGAGGCATTATTTGTATGGTTCTAAGTTTGAAGTGTTCAGTGACCACAAGAATATGAAGTATTTGTTTGATTAGAAAGAGTTGAATATGAGTCAGAGAAGGTGGTAGGAATATCTTAAGGATTTCGACTTTTAGTTGAGTTATCATCCTGGGAAGGCGAATGTTGTTGTTGATGCCTTGAGTAGGAAGACATTGCATATGTCTGTTTTGATGGTTAATGAGTTGGAGTTGATTGAGCAGTTTCGAGATTTGAGTTTGGTTAGTGAGTTGACGCCGGATGGTGTGAGATTAGGAATGTTGAAACTAACAAGTAATATTTTGGAAGAGATTAAGAATCGTCAGAAGGAAGGTTGTGGAACTTGTAGATCGAGTAGTGTTGGTTAATCAAGGTAAAGGTGGGGACTTTAGATTGGATGAGAACAGTGTTTTGATGTTTCGTGATCGAGTTTGTGTGTCGGATGTGCTTGAGCTTAAGAAGCAAATTTTGGACGAAGGTCACAGGAGTAGTCTGAGTATTCATCCAGGAGCGACGAAGATGTATCATGATTTAAAGATGTTGTTTTGGTGGCCTAGAATGAAGAAGGAGATCACAGAGTTTGTTTATGCTTGTTTGGTTTGTCAGAAGTCGAAGATTGAACATCAGAAGCCGTCATGTTTGATGCAACCGTTGTTTGTGCCAGAGTGGAAGTGGGATAGTATCTCCATGGATTTTATTGGAGCGTTGCGGAAGACTGTGAAAGATTCAATTTTGGTGATTGTTGATCGGTTGACGAAGTCGGCACATTTTGTTCCTGTCAAGACCGGTATGTCTGTGGCAAAGTTGGCTGAGATCTACATTGAGTAGATTGTCAGATTGCATGGTATTCCTTCTAGTATTGTGTCGGATCGGGATCTGAGGTTTACTTCAATGTTTTGGGAGAGTTTGCAAGCTGCTTTGGGAACTAAGTTGAGATTGAGTTCTGCGTATCATCCTCAGACTGATGGGCAAACGGAGAGCACTATTCAGAGTTTGGAAGATTTGTTGGAGCTTGTGTTTTGGAGCAAGGTGTCAGTTGGGTAGAATGATTACCGTTGATTGAATTTACTTACAACAACAGTTTTCATTTTAGTATCAGTATGGCACCGTTTGAGGCTTTGTATGGTCAGAGGTGTAAGATGCTGTTGCGTTGGTACGAGTCAGGCGATAGTGCTTTGTTAGGACCGGAAGTTGTGCAAGAGACTACAGAAAAGGTTAAGATGATTCAAGAGAAGATGAGAGTGTCTCAGAGTCGGCAGAAGAGTTATCATGATAAGAAGGAGAAAGGACATTGAGTTTCAGGTTGGTAATCATGTGTGTTTTGAGAGTGAATCTTGTAACCGGTGTTGGTCGTGCTTTGAAGTGTCGGAAGTTGACTCCTCATTTTGTTGGACCGTTTGAGATTATTGAGAAGGTTGGGGTTGTAGCGTATCAGATTGTGTTACCACCGTCTTTGTCGAATCTTCATGATGTGTTTCATGTGTCTCAGTTGCGGAGGTATGTGTATGATACGTCTCATGTGAGTCAAGTGGATGTTTTGGAAATAAAGGGATAATTTGACCGTTGAGACTTGGCCAGTTAGGATTGAAGATCGTGAGGTGAAGCGGAGGTATGTGTATGATGCGTCTCATGTGATTCAATAATGTTTTTTCATCATTGGTCTTTCATAGAAAAAGGCCTCTTTAAAAATTTCAGGGGTTGTATGAACGGTTAATGGAGATGGCAACGCACTGCAAAGAAGGTTGACATCGAAGGTTTTTTTCACATAAGACAAGAAACATACCTTACCAAGAGGGTTGATTTCTTTTTACCCCAAGATGATTGATCATTTTTTACCCCCAAGATGATTGGTGACCCTTGGGGTAAAAAGAAGCAGATTTAGTTTTACCTCAAGAGGGTTAATTTCTTTTTACCCCAAGGTTGGTTTTCTTGTGGTTTTCTTTTTACCCCAGATTTAGTTTTACCCTAATCCCCCTTCCCTAGACAATAAACATACTTTATTGTAAATGTATCAATTATATTAATAAAATGAGATTTTATGTCTATTATATTTGTTCCTTTATTTTTGTTTATATTTGCATTTATTTTATGATTGCGTATTGAATAAATAAATTCGAATAAAAGCTGCGTATTAAGTAAATAAATTCGAATAAAGACTAATTAAACCCAGCGTGAATTCGATTAAAATTTGCGTATTAAATAAATAAATTGAAAAAAAGTCAAGTCGAATAAAAGTTGCGTATTGAATACATAATTACACAAAATCATTTTTAAAAAATACATAATTTTATTTAGTTTTAATTTCATCTACATTACATTACATTCTCCCTAAATATATGTGGTATCATCATGATGTTGGATTTAAATTTAAATCTTGAAAGTTTGCCGAAAATATCGGAATTGAAGTGTCGTATACTTAGCGTAGTGATTTGCAGCCCCCTGTGAAAACTCAAAAGAATTAAGAGAACACAACACGTTGATATTCGAAACCCGTTGTTGATTGGAAACTGGAAACTGATATTCGAAAGAAACGATTGCTAAATTACAGTATTGATTTCGGAATCTGTATTTTTTGTGGTAACTGTATTGAGTATTGCCCAACAAATTGTTTATC
>Ga0228710_1012575_pt1 | contig 10449 bp, 7 predicted proteins | sample MedpolnodulmetaG_FD_177995 | JGI IMG/M metagenome (GOLD analysis project Ga0228710, IMG submission 177995) | Root nodule microbial communities from Medicago polymorpha collected in Santa Monica, California, United States - pink nodules | ecosystem: Host-associated > Plants > Roots > Nodule... | reverse complement strand
GTTGATAGAGTTCACGTACAATAATAGTTATCATTCTAGTATTGGAATGGCACCGTTCGAAGCTTTGTATGGTCGGAGGTGCAGAACTTCGTTGTGTTGGTTTGAGTCGGGTGAAAGTGTAGTTTTGGGACCAGATATCGTTCGTCAGACTACTGAAAAGGTTAAGTTGATCCAAAAAAAGATGAAAGCGTCTCAGAGTCGACAAAAGAGTTACCATGATAAGCGTAGGAAAGACCTTGAGTTTCAGGAAGGAGACCATGTATTTCTGAGAGTAACTCCTGTGACTGGTGTTGGACGTGCGTTGAAATTGAAGAAATTGACTCCGAGGTTTATTGGTCCGTATCAAATATCGGAAAGAATTGGAACAATGGCGTATAGAGTGGGTTTACCACCGCATCTTTCGAATTTGCATGATGTGTTTCATGTGTCGCAACTTCGGAAGTATGTTTCGGATCCATCGCGTGTGATTCCAAGGGATGATGTGCAAGTTAGAGATAACCTTACGGTAAAGACCTTACCAGTGAGGATTGAATGTCGTGAAGTGAAAAAGTTGAGAGGCAAGGAGATACCTCTTGTGAAAGTCGTTTGGGGAGGAGCGACTGGTGAAAGTTTAACGTGGGAGTTGGAGAGTAGGATGCTGGAGTCTTATCCAGAGTTGTTTGCTTGAGGTACATTTTCGAGGACGAAAATTTTATAAGTTGGGGAGAGTTTTAACGCCCTATTTATTATCGAATTATTTTTGGTCGAATTTAGAGTCTTTTATATGACTTATGTGATGTATGTTGATTTATGACGTGTTGTTGTGTATTAATATTTTATTAAGTGGCTTTATATTATTATTTAGTAGAATATGTTGGAAATTAGAATAATTAGACTTGGAGGGGCTGGTTTGGAATTAATTAGAAATAGGTGGAGTTAATTAGAAAATCTGTTGAGTATATAAAGAAAAATAAGAGCCAGACAAGTTAGGTTTACAAAAGTCTTTGGGAGAAAGAGGAGAAGAGGAGAACCAAGAGAAGAGAGAACCTGTAGAGTCTTGCAATCACCAATCAAAGGTAAGGGTGGGACTAATATTCTCTAATCTTAGGCTATATAATTCTGAAATTGAATTTAGCATGTAGTTTTGTTGTTGTTCATGTGAATTTGAGAATTAGGGCTTTTAGGAGTTACCAATCTAACAAAACACGGCACCCGAAAAGTGTGTAACCTTAAGCGGAGGCTTTTTGGAGTTACCCCTCTTAAGATGAATCACCTAAGTATTGAAATTCGTTTGAAGGAAACGAAGGTTTGATAAGATGGATGACAATGTTTATTTAGAGACCGTACGAAATGCATGGGCTTCTGCTAAGAGCATTCAAGTGCAAGTAATCTAAGTCGGAAGCTTCAAGAGTATGTGGACTAAAAGACTGGTTAATAAATGCCGAGTGTATCGGCGTATTTGATTTCGCTTTTTCATGTCAAGATATATGAGTTACCCATGAATTCGGTTGCATTGAGATTGAAATGAGATTAGAAAGTTACCTAAGGCTTCGAGAGAAGACAAGAATTTCGCGGAATCGTCAGATAGGCGACTCAAGCGGGAGGCAGACGCCTCAAGGTTGGGTAAGAAAGATCATGTGTCCTTGTAAGTTGTACACAAAGTGAGAATCTTAGAGATTCTAGTCATTGTTAGAAAGTTGTGTGAATCTTTTCATACACCAAAGTATCGGATCAACAAGCTATCAGTTAGAAGAACATGGTTTTTGCAGAGATGTATCGAGTATGCGTATGGATAGTAAGACACTTCAGACGCCAGTAAGCACTGCAGGGCAAACCTAGATTCCACTAGGACTCCAGTAAAAAGGCAAATCATGAGTGTTCTTGTCGCTGGCAAGATAGTGTGGATAATTACTGTCAAACAGATGGGCTAAAGATCTGAGGTAATTAGTTCGGCACATAACAAGGGTAAGTTTCAGTCACGATGTTTCAAGATAATTCTAGATTTTAAGGGGTATTCAGGCTAAGAGGATTACATTCGATTATATGTGGATTAAGTCAGCGTGTGTTACTTGTTCTTGGTAAGAGGAGTATACTTTGAAATCATAAGGTTACGCGTAATCAGATGCCAAAGGATTAAAATCGGGAATGTCAAGCATTGACCACCGCAATTATTAAGGAATCTCTAAATTTCAAGGACGAAATTTCTTTTAAGGGGGTTAGAGTGTAATATCCCACTCGACGATTATTGGAATATTACCAGTCAAACGTGTCAGAGAACAAATGCTCACAGAAAACAAGTACGATGGAGAATGTTTACCAAATGATATCAGTTAAGCTCAGGCTGAATTATCAGTGTCAGTATTAACACGTTTAAGACAGAGGGCATTTTAGTACTTTCACCAATGGGGTATTTAAGTGTGTTGGGAGCCAAAACCCTCATAATCTTATGTTGGTTCTCTCTCTAAAACACCAAGAACAAGAATCCTCTCCTCCTTCTAGCTAGAAATCGCCCCATCCTTCCCACTTCAAGCAATCAAGTCATCAATGCATGCAATTGTAATCAAGCATGAATCATGGTGTCTTAGCAAGCAAGAGAGCAACAAGAGTGGATTGGTGAGCTAAGGCTATGGATGTGTGATGAATGAAGAGCTAGGGTTCATGGTTAGAGGTTAATGTTGGGATTAAAGCTTGGTGAATGCTGCAAAACATCATGTGAGTTCTTTAGATAGCTTGAATCCCTTAGGCTGTTATGTGTGTTGTGTGAGATAATGCATTGTTGCAAAATAAGAACTTGTGGTTTAGGTTTTAGTTTCCCCTTTGCTATTAATCCTTGGAGATATGTGAATTGTTGTCATGCATTGCCTTTAAACTGTTTTTCCAGGTCTTCTAGATGTATTGTGGATGTTAGAACTTGATTTTTGAGGTTTCTATGCTTAAAACACGATTTTCTGCATTCTGGACTGATGAATGCTCGCTTAAGCGTGCATTGCACGCTCAAGCGTGCAAAACGTCGTAACTAAGGCTCTGCACGCTTACAGGTTCGCTTAAGCGTACTGGCAAGCGAACTGCACGCTTACAAGCACGCTTAAGCGTACAGCCTTTTTACAGCATGTCTTGAAAACCTTCTTTGTGGTCCAGAGTGCCGTCCGATGCTTTTCTTTGCAAACTTTTGTAACTTAAACGAAACCTCAATGTCAAGAAACTAATGCGCAATACGTGTAAAGATATCACATATGAGTAGCATGAGAAACATTAGCATCTTTCCAAAGGTGAGTGGCACATGAGAGTATGGCAATATATGTAACGCGTTCGGGTAGAAGTTAATCCTAAGAGTGGGGATAAACATAGAGCCTCGACTAGTTTGTCGAGAACTAGAATGATAGCATGAATACTAAGTATGTTAAGACGTGAAGAGATTAGTGTAGTATCTTCACACATAGACATGAACGTTTAAGTAAGTAGTTTACCACTAATCGGGTAGATCACGGACCCGTGGTAAATGAGCAAGCATGTATAGGTTTAACCCTTTAAGTATGTATGAACAAGACTTTGATCAAGACGTAGGTGCCGTGTCTCTTGTGATCCACGCCAGGTTGGGATCTCAAGAGGTTCTCGCCATGGGAACGGGATAAGCTCCGCAAGGGGGGCCCGCACATCACTGAGTAAGTAAGACGTAGGTGCCGTGTCTCTTGTGATCCACGCCAGGTTGGGATCTCAAGAGGTTCTCGCCAGGGGAATGGGATAAGCTCCGCAAGGGGGGCCCGCGCGTCACTGTGGGAGTCTGATGTACCTTAGCAAGGAATTCATCGGTCATGTATGGGATTGTACTCGGGGTTACTCCACCCGATACACTCCGTAAAATGAACTCAGATAATAATGTTTGTTCAACACTAACCTCTAACATAATGAATGAATATGACTACGTATGATTATGATATGTTGTTAGACATGTACAGGTTTATGCAAGTAGGACAAGCTATAAAGTTATACCGACGACGATCTTAGGTTTCCCCGATCGTTCGGTTTAGGATCGTGTCATGAATAAGCATGTTAGTTCTTGATGCGTTTAGCGTATCTTGAGTAGCAGTCCTAGGTTCCCTCGACCGCCATGACACATATATGTATATGACAAGACCTATATGACAAGTTAAGAAGAACCTACGACGGATCTAGTATGCACGACCGTCTAGGCAAGCATGATCCACATATGTATAATCAACCGTCAGGTTGTATTGTAGACACGTGGTGACCATAGGTTTTCCCCGAGGTCACCTATAGCCTAGGATTAGGTAGAACTCACTGAGACATTATGTCTCATCCCAATCCTTATTTGTTTCAGATCAGCAGGTTGGTTTAGCAGGATTTAGCAAGCTTGTAACCGGATGGATAATCAGCAAGTGCTCGTTCGTACCCGCTGCAGGATGTTATAGACTTTAAGGATGTATTTTCTATGTTTTGGACGAGTTGTATTGTATTGCTGACTGTACGAACGCGTGTTGTTGTATAATATATTCATTTGAAGAATTTATGTTGTAAGTTTTAATGTATCCAGTACTAAAGATAATGCACATGCTAAACTTTCTAGATACGTTTAGTGTGGGTATTACAGGATGAAAATTGGGTTTTTGGGGTGAAAAATCGCACTTCCCGACAGAAGACTGTCATAATTCGCCACGGCGAGTAGTCTGCTCGCCACGGCGAGCTACAACGTGACAGAGAGCAGTGTTTGCTCGCCACCCAACTCGCCACGGCGAACGATTGTGTAACAGAGAGCAGTGTTTGCTCGCCTTTAGCTCGCCATTGCGAGTAAGCTAGCTCGCCACTGCGAGTAAGCCAACCCACGAGGCGTGTAGTGTAGTAGCAGTCCCCTCTTTCATGATTCTTGTGTCGTTTCACACATTTCCGTTTGGAATTAGCCTTTGGTGTAGACATGGAAGTCTTAGGTAATATTGTAAGTTTTTAAATGACCTTGTTTGTCATGAATAACTTGATTGATGAAATATTTATGTGAATGCATATGTTGATGAATTATTACATGAACGTTTATATTGATGAACTATGATATGAAATGTATATATATTGAAGTGATATGATGATTATATGATGTTGCAATAAATGGTGAATATTTATGAGATTATAATGTTGATGTTGTCATTGTTTTTGATGTTGTCGAGTCGTTGATGTCGTACGTTGTTGTTGATTAAGTTGTTGAGTCCATGCATACTCATATAAAGTTGGGGGCTCATGCCCTGTTGAATGTTAATCATTCAAAACTCGTTGATTTGAGAGCCTATGCTCTACACGTTAATTTAGGAGTTGATGCTCCACACGTTGCTTTAAGAGCCATTGCTCTACATGTTGAAATGAGAGCCTATGCTCTAACATGTTGATTGCTACCACATGCATACTGCATAGTCAAGTTGTTGTTATGTCGTTGCATTGTCGTCATTGTTGAGTTGTTGTCGTTGATTTAAATGCTAAGTAGAAATAAGTGAAGCATATATGGAATATTATTGTTGTTAATTATTGTTGTTTAGGTTGTTAAATTCCGTTGATGAATTATATGCTTATTATTACGTTGAATACTCTGATTTATTTGTATTATTTACATTGTTAGGAAAACGGGGTGTTACATAACCTATGATAATTCTACAACCTGAACATCAATTATACACGAATTCAATGGATTTTCTACTCTATTACAACCAATTCCTACACCAAAACCTAATTCCCAATTCATAAAACAACACCAACAACTACATGCTAAATTCAATTTCAGAATTATATAACCTAAGATTAGAGAATGATAGTCCCACCCTTACCTTAGATTAAGTGATTGCAAGATTCTACAAGCTTTCCCTTCTCTGGTTCTCCTCTTCTCTTGGTTCTCCTCTTTTCTCCCAAAAGCTTTTGTTAACCTAAAACTTGTCTGACTCTTATTTTTTTATATCTCTTAACCTCAACAGATTTCTAAGTAATTCTAATTCAGCCCCTTCAAGTCTAACTATTCTAATTTCCAACCTATCCTACTAAATAATAAAATAAAGCCACTAAATAAAATATTAATACACAACAACATGTCACTTATCAACATAAATCATATAAGTCATATAAAAGACTCTAAACTCAACCAAAATAATCAAATAAATAAATAGGGTGTTAAATGCTCCAAGCGTACAGCCACTGTTAGCTACTGGAACCTGCACGCTTAAGCGTACAGGTGGACGCTTAGGCGTACAAGCCCAGTTTCAGCACCTTTTGATTTTCGTTCCGAACTTTCGGGGACCAATCCGAGCTTTGTAAAACACTCCTTTCAACTTGTTTAATCACTGTTTATACTCCTAAACCGACTGGAACATGATTAACCTATTCAAACTTGGGATTTTCTAAATGGTTTGAAACTTGAACTTTTGGTATTTCCGAATTTTGTCGGAAAGTGAATTTTTGAGAACTAAGATGATTACATGGTTAGTCTATAGTTCCTATGGACTTAGGCAAGGCATGTAAAATTAATGCAATGTCTTGATCACGTAAAATTGGTTTTTGTATGATATCGTGGGATACTTGAATTTATGATTTCTCATACGGACTTAGCCCAAACTTGGAACTAATGCTTAATAGTTTACAAGTGGGCTACGTTCATGCATATAGGACCAATTAAAATTGAATTGTAAGTTTTCAAACTTGAACAAGTTACTTTGCTTTGAAAAAAATATCAATGTTGGCCGTTTTTACCACTTGATGCGGATTTTGTCGAAGATGGTTCCTTAAAGCCAATTACTTTACAAACCTTTCGTGAATAGCTTTATATGATTGGATGAAGATATGTGAATGATTGTTAGGTGTTGAATATGATGTTTATCATAAGGTGATGTATTTTCTTCTTTACTTGGATTATGAGAAGTTGTATGTTGAACTATGTGAGAAGTTGATATTGGTGAATGCATATATGTTGATTGATTGAGATGTTGTTGGTGAATACATATATGTTAATTGAATTGTGAATGTTGATGGTGATTGCATATATGTCAAGTGATGGTGAATTGTTGGTGAATACATATATGCTAAATGATTGGTGATGATGTGGTGAATTGTTTGTGTGAACATATGCATTGTGTCAAGTCATATGTTCATGCATACATGACTGATGGTGACAGATGTTTATATCCAAAATGTAAGACAGGTGTGAAATCTTACATACGATGTTTTTGTTGCATCGAAGGTGACGACCTTGAGGTGATTTGGTACCGCATGCATCTAGAAAAGTCTAGAACATTGCATGCATTTGATTAGTTGATGAGTCGTGTCATAATTGAATATGTGACGGTGGATTGGTGCATTGGGAAATTTGGTGAATGTTGTGATTATCTGGATTGGTGTATATGTACATTGGTGGATTTTGTTGATGATTGTGAATATTTGGACTAGACTCTAATTATGTGTCTTACTTACTTGTGCTTATACACTTGGTGAATATATTTGATGATAATCATTTTGGTAAGAGTAATGAGGTGAAATTTGTATATGTATGAATCTATATTCTGCACTGTTTATGTTGATTATGATTGATGTGAAGCTTACCCCTAGTGGTTTTGACCGCCTACCTGTTTGTATGAATGGGAAGACGAAGTGCATGAGTAGTTTTGCTTGGTGAGTACTTGGATAGCGGGAGCTATCTCCGTTATCGTTTCTTGGAGTCTTAGATTAGGCTCTGATTAGAACGTCGGTCTCTATGTTTTTGTTGGATTTATTTGCTATGGAGATTTTGCCCATTTGTCGGGATCTGGAGATTTTATATGATGATGTATATTGATCTTATGACATGTATATTTTGAAGACGTATGACTTATATCCGCTGAGACTGTTGAGAAATCTTATATATGCATGTTGTTTGAATTTTGATGTGAACACGTAGCGTCTATTTCTTGAATATTTATATTATTCGCACGTATTATCGCTTTAATAGAAATAGGGCGTTACAATAAAGGTCAAAGATGATGCTCCACTATAAGCTCCTGAATCTTAAGGACATCATGATCAAAAGTGTGATAAAGGCGTACACGAGGACTTTAAATTCTTAACCTGTTCATTGTCTTATCATGTTGGATGGTCACAATAGGCATCTCTCTTATCATTTATCCCAAGTGCACTCTTACAAGGGAGTAAGTTTTGGTTATAGGTAAAGAATTTTCATTGAGTGTCAAATGTGTTTTGACTTCTCCTTGAAAATTTCCTCCTACCCTATCTTGTGTTTAATATGTTCTTCTCATGTTACTATTGTAATATTATGCATGAGTAGTTGTTTATCATTGATTTCGTTTCATCCTTTGTTGCATGCTATATTTTTTCTATGCCTTGTCTTGCATGCTTTCTAGTAATTCAATTGCAATTGTTTACATGCTATTCCTTTTGGGGGTGTTCTCTAAAATCATGTTTGTTTTAATGTACACAAAATTAATTGCATGGTGACTCCTTTTTCTTGTGTTGGGCATGTGTTTTGTAAAAAGCACCTGAGCGCCATCTCTCTTTGACATTGTTAAAGGGGGAGTTTATTTCAGCATGATTGTTGTCTCGTTCATGAAATTTGGTTTTCCTGTTCATGCGCATGTTTATGGTTATTGGTATCCATGCTTGTTGTTATCTTTATTTTTGATTGTATGGATGTTCATTGGTATATATGCATGTTTATGTCAGCTTGTAGTAAATTGCGATTGCTTTCTTGCTTGTTTATGATATTCCACTTTGGTTAATATCCCTTTTTGACGTTGTCAAAGGGGGAAATTATATGTTGATGCATTCCCTCGTATGTGAATATATCCTATGTTATATATTGTCATGCTTGTTTTTCTGTTTGGTGTGGTTTCTTGTATGCTATGTTTCGAGGGAGATTAGCCCACATCATCAACTTGCATTTGACATCATCAAAAAGGGGGAGAATGAAGATGATATTGCTTTAGTTATAGGTTTGTGTTTTGATGATGTATAAATAGCTAGGTTTATTTGATGATGTTCTTTTAGGTTGATTAGCTTTAGCTTAGAAACATGTTAAAGCACCTAGCAAACCATGTCTCATTGTGTCATGTGATTCCATGATGTCTTGTGTGTTATCATATATGGAAAATCCTTCCGTGAATTTCTTGATTCGATTCATGATTCATTGATTCATGTCAAGCATTCCTTTTGCCCATTTTCCGTGTGTCACTCCTTTTGAATCGAGTCAAATTTTCCTGAATAGTATCGCAGTGAATCAATTCATAGTTTTTGTGAATCGATTCACATTGAATTGATTCACAGTTTTCTTGAATCGATTCAAATGTTGTCATTATCAATTTTTCACTTCTTCCTTGCCTGAATCGATTCAAATGTTAGTGAATCATATCATAAAACTCTCTGACTTTGCTTGAATCGATTCATAAGAGTTTGAATCGTATTAATCTTCGTCTGGGGAGATTTGAATCGATTCAATTTGTGTCTGATGCGTTTCAATCTTCATTGTTCATCTGGCTTGTCATTTAGCTGTCTGAATCGATTCAAATAGTAAGTGAATCGATTCACTCTGTTGTTTTTGGCCGAAATTTTGCACTTTCCACCCTTTTCTATATTTACACACTTCCTCATAACACTCAAATCATTGAATCATTTGCAACTATTCACTCTAGGTCTCAAAAATTCATTGTTCATACATTCTTCAAGATTAAACACTTTTTCTTAGAATCACTTTGTTCTTTGAGTCTCTTTGATTTGCTAGGTGCTAGTAGGGATTGTAAGTTGGTTATCTCAAGAAGATTGGTTGGGCTTAATCAAGGCATCAAAGGAAGTGAATAATCTAATTCCACCTCCAAAGGACTTGGTGGTCTTTCTAACCGTTCTTGAAGTCGAAGGGGGTTCGTTTACCGGACGTAGCATCGAAGGCTTGAGTGAAGAGTGAAGGTGAGAAAAACCACAAGAAGGCGGGGGTTGAATTGTGTGTTTCAAAACTTCTTCTTTTATGTTCAAGAACTGTTCTCAGGTTCAGAGTCTGAAGGGGTTCAGAGTCTGATTGAGTTCAGAGTCTTGTGCAGCGGATATGAAGTAATAGAACAGAGAAATAAAGAACACAAGCAATTATACAGGTTCCTTCCACAAACCGGAAGTAGTCCTGTCCCCCTTGCACTTCCAAGGAGAGTTCCACTAAAATGTAATCTCAAATTACAAGTTGCTCAATCACACAAGAAAGAGACTTATTTTTGCTCAAGGACAACTCCAAGAGACTTCTATGCTCAATCACACTTGAAAGAGACTTCTATGCTCAAGGACAACTCCAAGAGACTTCCTTTGCTCAATCACAACTGAAAGAGACTTCTAAACAATTACAGAGAATTGAGTACAGTTTGAATACTTGATATACAATCAGAGGTATTCACAATAAAGCACGAAACAGAACAGACTCTGTTTTTCTAGACACTTAGGAATTCTAAGATAAATCAATTG
>Ga0228710_1012574_pt1 | contig 10450 bp, 9 predicted proteins | sample MedpolnodulmetaG_FD_177995 | JGI IMG/M metagenome (GOLD analysis project Ga0228710, IMG submission 177995) | Root nodule microbial communities from Medicago polymorpha collected in Santa Monica, California, United States - pink nodules | ecosystem: Host-associated > Plants > Roots > Nodule... | reverse complement strand
AAACAAAATTCCCTCCCTTCTTCCCTCCTTCAGTTTCTTCTCTCTTCTCTCTCTCTCTCTCTAAACCCCCACTTTCTCTCTCTAAAACCCTACTTCTCCCCCAATTTCTCTCCGATCATTTTCCATTTCCGTTTCCACTCCGATTCTCCGCCGTAACCGTAATGTCCGGTAACGCTGGACCTTCCGACCGTGGCTCGCCGATGCCGACCGGAGCACAGATTCGGCCGCCGTTAAAGCGTCATCTGGCGTTTGTTTCGACCAAACCACCGTTTGCACCGACTGATGAGTATCATACTTTCGCTGCTGTTGATTCTAGGAAAGTCGCCGATCATGTCAATGAAGCCGTTATTGTTAGATCTCCGGTGTGTTCTTCGTTTTAGTCTTTCTGTTCTTCGATTTTGCTTCGTAATTTTGTTTCGTTCATTTTGCATCTTTTGAATTAGAAGTTTATGTGTTTGTGTTTTGTGTTGTTTGTTTTGTGATTTTTTTATTTTTTATTTTTTGTGGAAATAGTTGGATTCATGTTTTATATGCTTTTGATTTTGGTTTATTGGAGTGAAGTTTTGATTTTATTATTAGTTAATTTTTTGTTATTATTATTATTAATTATTAATTTCACTTTGAAATGTTAAAATTATTTCCTAACACTGGATCTGAATTCAACTTGGTTTAATTAAAATTGGAGGGATTTTCTGAGGCTTCAAAATTTCACTAGTATGGTAGTTTTGTGCAAAATTGTGTTGAAAACATTTTCGGCGGATACGATTGTTGTACATTGGTATGTTCATTTGCAATTTTGCTCTTGAACACATGCTTATTCTTGTTAACTTGTGCATGCGAGTGTGTGTTTGTTTGATAGGTGTAGTTCATTTAGTCTAATGTTTGGCTCTGTAGCACCGACACTTTTACCAAAGGTGTGTCTGGTGTTTGACATGCGTTTGTGTCTGACACTGACACATGTGATTACATTCAGTTATTTCATTTCTTTTTAAATTATTACTGGTGTCAACGTGTCTGTGTCACTGCTTCATAGATGCTTGGTGATTATGTGCAAAAATGTGTCGATTTTTGGCGGATAAGATTATTGTACTTTGGTTGTAATGTTGCTTTTGAATGCATGTTTATTCTTGTTAACTGATATAGATGTTTTTGTTATGTGTAGTTCATTAAGTTTGAGTGCCTTGGTAATGCTCGCTTATGAACTCTTTTCATTTGTGTCTTCATGTAATGAGATTGAATTGCTTAGTTTGCTTGTTAACTTTTATAGCTAGCATTGTTATAAACTTGTAATTGTATGCATCAAAGGATTAATTACTACTTTTGCTTAGTTGTTTGAAATATATCTTTTCCATTTCACCGGTATATTGATGTGTGTGTGTGTGTCTTTGGTCATGATGGTGGTCCTAGGTCATAAAGCGGAAGAGTGGAATGAATGAAAGTGAAGGAGACTCGCAAAAGTCAAGTAACAGCCCTGGATACACTAATGCAATGAACAGCCCCTTTAAAACTCCTTTGTCTGCAAAAGGGGGAAGGGCAAACAAGTCAAGGGCATCCAAAGAAGGCAAATCATGTCCTCCAACACCTATCTCAAATGCTGGTCAGAAATTTTCCCGATTAACTTTCCATTTATCTACGTTATGTTCAAATTGTAATTTGCTTCTTCCTTGTTGTACCCCAGCTTATAGTTTCTTATGACATGCAGGTTCCCCTTCTCCACATACTCCTGCTGGTAGCTGTCGTTATGACAGTTCCTTAGGTAATTTTGGAAGCAATTTTAACCAACAAGCTCTTCACATTCACCTTCTGGATATGTATGAGTTGTGTAGTTATTTCTATAAGAATAAACATGACAAACTTATACAAGAACTTCACAGGTCTCTTGACAAAAAAGTTCATCCATTTACTCAAGCGTGCTGAGGATGGTATTCTTGACCTAAATAAAGCAGCAGAAACTTTGCAGGTTCATTTTTTATACAAAAGATTATGACCAATATATCTGTTACCTCTTCTTTTTGTATCCTATATGAATTTAAATTCTCCTATACTATAGGTGCAAAAGAGGAGGATATATGACATAACTAATGTTTTGGAAGGCATTGGTCTCATCGAAAAGAATATCAAGAACAGAATATATTGGAAGTAATGTGACACATTTTCTAATTTTTCTATCGTTTAGCGTAAAGTTTAGATGTATATGTTTAAACAAAATTCTTACATCAAACCTTGTGGCATGCAGAGGAATTGAATCTTCTACGCCTGGTAATGTGGATGGTGATATCTCTTTGCTTAAGGTAAGTGATGTAGATGTCGTTTTCTTGAGACCTATTGACACATGGAACTAATTGTTATACAATTGTCTGTGTCAGTGACACCGCTCGTGTATATTCGTTTCCAACTATAATGTCTATTTGCTGCACTCAACATTTAACGGCTCGGACTCTTGTTGGTCAAGATCCATGTTTATATTGATGCTATCAATATTAAAAAGGATTAGTAATGAAGGATAGTATCAATCTCTTGTGATAAGGGATATAGATAATGTTTCACTGTTGTTTTCTCATATTGATAAGGGTAGAGATTTGAGTTTAAAGAAGCACTAGAAACTCCATAGGAGAGAGAAAGTTTGAGAGAAGAGAGAAAATAAACTGAATATTAAACTGTAACTGAATAACCACCACTAGCTCACTGAGGCTCAAGGCTTTTCTGTCTCAATGGAGAGTTCTAGAGTACCCACTCTACAACTCACGATACAGTGATAACAGACACATACTCACACATACTCATTAAATTACCTCCTCAAGCTAAGGGTGGTTGAGGCCTAGGCAGTTCCCTGGGATTGTTTCTAAGTAAACAGAAACATTGAGTAGACAGAGGCTTACTCAGAATATCATCTACTTTGTCAAATGTCGGACCACAAAGTAATCAAGTTAGAGCCAATACAAATGTATGCCGCAGTAGTAGAACGGCTGTCATCAATGTTTGAGGCCCAATCAGCATCACAGAAGACCTGCAAAGTGAACGGGTCATAGGAGAACGAGGCTGCAGTAGAAGCCCATATGTGTCAGTACCTTGTAGAATGTGAAGGATTCTTTTAACCAACTTCTAGTGCTCATTTAAAAATTCAATACTAAAATACCTCTGACCTCACCTTTTCTCCCCTCTTCTCCTATTTGCAATAGGGGCTATCCCGCTACTGCCGCTCTATAGCTATCCCAGTTTCAGGGTTAGCCACTCTTCATGTTATCATACACTTACAGGGCCCCTTATCTATCTTACTATCATGTGTCCAGAGATCACATACTCTGCATATTTTTTAAGCCAATTAATGCTAGAACCATGATGTAGGCATTGTAACGCTGCTATGTGTGTTCTTTGATATTTAAAGTCCTCACTCGGTTGATTAATTATCTTGTTAGAGGTGAATGTTCCACAACTAGTTGAATATTGTAACTCAAACTAGGTTTCTTGTCCATTAACCCGAAGATCAGTATCAGGGTACTTGATAAAACTTGGCCCATCTCACATAATCCCCATGCTCCAACATGAGGGAAAGAAAGAGGACATCATCAATATGTTGTGATAAGGATAAGGAGAATATTCGATTTTTTTTTTTTTTGCTTTTGCATGTTGATAAGGGTAGATATTTGAAACTGAGTTTGATAGTTTATTAGTAGTTCTACTTCATATTTCGAGTTGTTTGAGGCACATGTATGCATAGGTGATTTTGTATAATCTGTAGCCCTAATCATTCAAACCAGAAATCCATACATTTTATTAATTAGAATGACTTAGTGGCATAGCATGTTATAACATAATAAATTATGTTGTCGGCCTTGTGGCTTTGACTTAGAAGCTACCTTGCAACATGTTGTTAATTGGCTGTTGGCCTTGTGGCTTTGTCTTGCAGTCGGAAGTTGACAACCTTTCTCTGGAAGAGCAGAGACTAGATGATCAGATAAGGTTATATGGTTGCTTTACATTACAAAAAGGAGAAATATATATTACTATACTGTTGTCTAATGCGTTTGAACCATTATTAACAGGGAAATGCAAGAAAGACTGAGAGGTTTGAGCGAAGATGAAAACAACCAGAAGTAATCTCCCATTTAGTTCTTAGATTCATTTTTGCTTTGTCCTCCTTCCAGAAGGAAAAATATTGTTATTGATAAATGATAAACTTAAACCAATTTTCAATTCCTTTTAGGTTCCTTTTTGTGACCGAGGAAGATATTAAGGGCCTACCTTGCTTCCAGGTAAGTTCTTTGTTTGTGCATTGCACTCCAACCTTTTCCATTGTTATTATCAACATTGTTGTCTTCTCCTTTCATGCTGTTATTGAGGTTTTTCTTTTTATTTAATACTAGTGCATTTCTTGTAGCAGAATGAAACTTTGATAGCAATCAAAGCTCCGCATGGAACCACCTTGGAAGTTCCTGATCCTGAGGAAGTAAGTTTAGGGAATCAACTGATGAAAGGTTCATGATCTTTGTAAAATTAGTGTTTCTGATACATGATGGAAAATTAATGCTTCCATATGCATTAGGCCGTTGACGAACTACAGCGGAGATATAGAATCATTCTAAGGAGCACAATGGGTCCAATTGATGTCTACCTTATCAGGTATAGCTACTTTGGCTATTAATGATTTATGGGGGTTGCTAATTACTCCTACATATTAGTAATTAACACACACATACTTTATTCTAGTTTTGTAGTTTATCTTTTTGATAATGCATTCTCCAGTTAATTTTGGAATTTTTGAACCGTTTCAGTCAATTTGAAGAGAAATTTGAAGAGATTAATGGTGCTGAGCCCCCCGCAAGCTTCCCTCTTGCTTCAAGTTCAGGGTCCAATGAGCAACAAGTGACAGAAATTGTACCTGCTGAATGCAGTGGAAAGGATCTTGAACCTCAAGCTCTGCTCTCTTCTCAGACATACTCTGATTTAAATGTTTCGCAAGAGTTTGCTAGGGGAATGATGAAGATTGTCCCTTCAGATGCTGATGTAAGTATATCACAGCCTTGTGAGGATTCCCCCTCCACTTCATACTGGGGATTTTGGGCTGCACTTGTCTAAATCCTTCGTATTGATTAAACGCTTCGGATGTGGTCCTGCAGTTGTTTTATTAGTATTTAATGATTGGTTAAGTGTGATTCTTTGATGAAATGCAATGTACTGCATTCTTTGCTGATAGTTTTGGTAATTTTTGTAGAATGATGCTGATTATTGGCTTCTATCAGATGCTGAAGTTAGCATAACAGATATGTGGAGAACAGATTGTATCCTTTTTGTTTTAATGCTTTTCTTCAATGCTTTTTCTTTTTCCTTCATGTGTCTTATGTCTTATTTGAAGTAATATGTATGATTCCTTAACTCCAGCATAACAGCTAATGTTGATTGGAGTGGAGTGGACATGCTTCATCCTGATTTTGAAATGCTCTCGAGGCCACAAACTCCATCGCCGGGACTTGCAGAAGCACCATCGACTGTAGCTAACCCTAATCAGAGATGATTTTGATTTGTTTATTATCACTAAGTTAGAAAGTATGGTCATCATCCTCTGTATTGAGGGGAAGCTACTTCAATAGAGTAATTGCTAGCTAGCCTTGTGAATGTTGAGGATGCTGTCGGGAGCTATTGAGTTTCAAGCTGAGAGTTCTTACTACACTTAAAGTAAATCACCGACTCTCTCTTAGGCATAAACGGGTTATAGTAAACATACTAAGCATGTGGAGAATTTAGCTTAGAAGTTAGAGAAGTTGTGATGAGTATCATTACAGAAAATGTTGCTACTGCATGAAATGTAAGGTAGGTAGACTTGATGATCAGTATTTGTATCTGGACAAGTTATTAGCCATATTTGAAGTGTGGCATAGTGGGTCATTTTTTTTCCTTTTTGAAAAGGAGAAACTGCTATGCAGATGCTGACCCCAAACAACTTCAAGGGTGCACTGGATATTGTTAGGACAGGACTGCCTTATTCAATTATCATTCATGCTTGTAAACATTTCATAAACAGTCTGCTGATAAAATTATGTCATTTGTTATCCCGAACTACTCCCGTTTTTCTATCGTTTTGTTCTATCTTTGGGATTCCTATTGCATGAAGGCTTACACATGTTTGAGCTTACAATAGTTTTGAAAGCATCTCGAGATGGGACCATTCTGCTATACAATTTCAAGCATATCTAAGTGTGAACAAGGATTTTTTGTTTTTTCAATGTGCTGCTGTATCAGCGACATTCGATCGATAAGTGTTGTTAATGATTGCTATTGTAGTAAACTGATTTTGTTGAAGCAAGCAAAGTTGTCTTTCATTGGATAGTAAGGAGTGGATGCATGCTGAAATATCATAGGATGTATCGGGACTAACTAGTCTAGGGGCTACTTTTGCTAAAGCATGGACAGTTCTATTGGGTTGTCTTAATATCTGTTTGGGAAGCCAAACCCACGTTTCAAGGAGCTACTTTCATGGAAATCTAGAAGCTTACTTTCCTAGCTTTCATGGCAATGTGATTTCCTACGGGTTTTGAAAAAATTAAGCCATTCCAAATACACACTTAGTAAATTCAACACCAGAGTTTCAAAAAGAAGATATGATGTCCATACTATGATAATATGGTGCTGAAGTTAGAGACATCATTATCATCAACTACTCTCTTATCGTCAAACTCAAATCAAAGTTACTAAGTTGGAAGATGATAATCCACTGTAATGCTACTATTAAACTATAAGCTTCTCCTTCATCAATCGAACATAAAGGAGACTTTCAAACTATCTTGGTAACCTTGTCATCTCTAGTACACATACCGATACCAACACAACCATGTTGGGAGGGGAAGGGGGCGTCTACGTTACACTTATAGCTTCATGAGCCAAACAATGTGAAGTAGATCCATTAAAAGGTTGCACCATAGGAAATTGGCATGACACTAAACGCTGAGGAAGTGACCAATCTGCAAGCAATGATATCCTTCGACGCACAACCTAAATTGGGAAACCTTTACTTTCCTAATCTTCCACAAAGACCACTAGATGATAAGCTACATAGGAGCCTTATATGTTGGAATGGAAATAAGAACATATAGGAGTAAGTTTGAGGTTCTCTGCCATAGAAATAACAATCTCCAAATCATGCCAAAATCCACTTATTTTCCAACATTCAATGCTTCAAGGGCCAAAGGAAATTTGTGCCTGCCATCCTCCAGTTCAGACTCAGAAAAGACACAACCACTTTATTGCAGTCCCCTTGTTTGCGATCTCACTCAACCAGTTAAGACATTCCTCCAAATACGCCACCAAACATTATAGACTTTTGGTGGGGTTTAACCTTCCGAATCGAAGACCATTTACATGACAAATAGGGATGATTAGGTTTAAGGAATTTGACCTATACAAAATTTATACAAACTCTTAACAGAATAAAGGTCACGAGGTTCAAAGCGAGGAACTGAGGTAACCTTGGTCACATCTTCATGGGATAAAAGCGAAGAAAGCAAGTTAGTTTTCCAAGCTTTAACATTTAACATTGGGTTGCAATAAATCCTGCACTAGAAGAGTAGGTAACATATTTCTATACTGGTAAACATATGCCACTTTGAAATTGAACCATCTTGTAGTCACGATTTATGCCAAACAGAGACGTCTTCCCATGTGCCGATGCTCCGTTTGAACCCCTCCTTTAAGAGGAATTTAGAACACTAAATAGTAAATGCTACACCAAACATAGCTTGGTCTGTGATTGATATGAGCCTCCAAAAAATACTTTGTAAAGACGCGTGATTAGCCAATCAAGTTTTTGTTAAGAGATTTCGGACTTGATTTTCTAACATAGTAAAATTAAAGGTAGGACGAGTCTTGAAGTTGAAACCCACACCAGAACAAGTCTTACTCATATAGAACTTATTTCATTACAAACAATTAATGCAACAAATTATGAGCAGCCACTAAAAGGAATTCAACATTTTTTCTATTTTTCCAAATAATGTGGACTGTGGAGGAAGATAAGTACTCATGATATAGGTTGGAATGAATTGCAAAAATGATTTTATGAGCACTTATCTGCTAGCTTGAGAAATATTTAAAACTCGTCAAGAATTAATTTTCCACCGGATATGATCTTTAGAAATTTAATTTTTTTTCTTTCATGTTTCTACCGACCTAGCAAGCTGCCACGGAACTTTGTTATTGCTCCCCCGTTGCTCTAGCAAGCAAATAGTACTAACTACTATTATAGTAGGTTTGTGATTTAAGAGTGTGCTCATCTCTAGCCAAGTCTTAGGTTCGAATTCTCTATGTATCAACAATTATCGCGTTGGGTTAGTCATATAAGATTTTGCTCTGGTTTTAATTAGGTCATCCACTAGTGGACAATGAGGTTAGTCAGATTAGCTAGTCAGTTCTTAGGCGGGATACTGATTTTTCCAACAGCAAAAAAAATTACAGGATTAAACTAAAAAAAATGAGATAATGACTAAAAATTTATTTTGGCCAAAATAATCATCGCATGTAGTTCATCTCATTCAACAAAAGTAAAAAGAAAGAAAAAAGGCAATATTTGCCAAGTGGTCACTAAAAACTCTTATTTGAATGACAAATCAAAGACATAACAAGTGAACTTGTCTCTAACTAGAAGATGGTTGCAATGGCAATTGTGGCTACCATGATGACTCCAAAGATGGATGATACAATAGAGTGAGCAGACGAAGAAGGTGAAGGTGCACCTTCTGCTAGTACATTGATGACAAGCTTCATTTGACGAGCAGCGCAATGATTTGCCTTTCCACAAACATACCACTTTCTTCCATCGGTTTTCAGTGCAATAACGTCTTTTCCGGTGGAAAGTGCTTCATTTTCTGATGGAAAAGTGCAGCTTTGAAAGAGTTTACCATCCACTTTGAAGACATTGTGCTTGGTGTTATCATAATTGAACACTGAAATAAAAAGATATAAAAGAGAAAAAGTTGATTTTTAAATGGCAAGTTCTATATACAGAAATTTACATGTTCTTAAATATTGCTAAGCAATAACATATGGAGCAGTAATGTCGAAATGGTGAAGACAATATTATATATAATGTGTGAAGGGAATATATAGTACTTCACAACATATGGTACGTACTAAAAAATTGGTTACATGTTTGCTAGAGTCCAACTAGATTATAACATTGTGTAAAAAACTAGATTATAATTAACAACATAACGTAAAATCATTTATAAAAAAGTTTCTTTTGAACAAAATCTAAAAAAATTAACTATCTGATATGAAGCACATTATGCAAATAATGGTAGTGCAAATCAATTTTTTTTACCAAGGTTGTCACCAACACGAAAAACTTTGTCTTGGGCCCATTGAGTGTAGTTGAAATCAACAGTCCAACCCTTTTCATCACCCACAACGTGATCAGCTGCCATTGCTACTGAGGAAAGCAAAACCATGGAAATGGCAAGGTAGATTGCATGAGAAGAAGTCATTTTACCAAAATTTGAGTGTACAATAAGTATTTTCCTAAAATCTCAATAAAATGCAGAAGTTATTGCTTTGATGAATTGTTAGCTCACACTAATATGCATTTCAAGTTTCAATTTGGTATATTTATAGGACTTGTATATTGATCTTAACGATAATTAAAATATATGAAGCCTTGCAAATGGCAATAGGACAAGTACCGGATTAGGTCGGCTTATATTTTCTACATTTCAAAAGTTTTTCTAGAGTAAATAATCTTTTTTTTGGCGGTGAGAGTAAATAATGTTTGATCCTTGTTTTAGATATAAAGAAAATGGTATCTAATTTAGATTTTCAAAAAAAGAATTCATTAAGTTTAATTATCAGAAAAAAGTTAAACAATTAAAAGAGTTCATGATGCATGGAAAGACAGACTAAAAAACCACTCTCTCCTAAAATAAGTATTACATTTACAAAAATATTATCTAACGTGTTGTGTCCTAATGTAATAGCTATTGTAGACAAAAGATTAAATAATTAATGTGTACCAATTTTAAGAGACTATATGTAGATTTTGTTTCTAAAAACTAAGATCGTTTGTTATAGGTTAAAATAAAAATGATTTTGATATAAATATTTTGGAGAATATTGTTAGACAATCTTAAGAATATCATAAATCATGCTTGAAAAAGCATTCACGTTAAAAATTATGCATATTATATTATTATATTGATAGCTTCTTATTATTGCTCAAAAAATAAAAAATAGCTTCTTATTAATCTGGTTATAGATCCCGTAAAATATATTTTTATCTCTCTTCTATAGAAAATGATTTTCTTAAAAAAAAACTAATGAACATGGTTATTTCATTTTTAAGAGAAACCTAAATCATGGTTGAAAAAGCACTCAAGTTGAAAGTTATGCATATTGAATAGTCTATTATTATTATTAGTATGGATGAAAAAACATAGACACCATAAACTATATCCTTTTTCTCTCTTCA
>Ga0228710_1012572_pt1 | contig 10450 bp, 7 predicted proteins | sample MedpolnodulmetaG_FD_177995 | JGI IMG/M metagenome (GOLD analysis project Ga0228710, IMG submission 177995) | Root nodule microbial communities from Medicago polymorpha collected in Santa Monica, California, United States - pink nodules | ecosystem: Host-associated > Plants > Roots > Nodule... | reverse complement strand
GTTTTTTACCAATAAAAAAAGTGAAAAAGTAATTTGTTACCAAAGTTGTCATAAATAATTGTTTAAATATCACTACTATCTAAAAAATATTAGTCAAAAAAAGATGATATATACAAATTATATCTTTTTAAAATAACCATGACAAAGGTCAAAAAACCACTTGTATGAGAAAAATGCTGCTATGCATGCCAATAATAGTAAAATGCTGCTATGCATGCCAGTAATTAATAATATCCAAAAATATTTGTCAGTTGAAGAAACGGTCTATATATATAAATAACCTAAAATTAATTACTTCTGATCGAATTCAATTTCAAGGATTTCCCCATATTTTTAAACGGACATGCTAAATCCCACTAGGGGCATTGAAATGAGCAAAATACAGATTTTTGTAATTTTTTTTTTTTTTTTAGATTATAGAATTTATAGACTTTTTAAAAGTAAGGGCCCGTTTGTTACAGCTTTTTTTATAAGAAAATCACTTTTTTTTAAAAAAAATAATCACTTTTTTTAATATTGCATCTGTTTGTTACAGATTTTTAAAAAAATCAGAATCTAAAAAAAATCTAAAAACTGCTTCAAATGAGAAGCTGTTATGAGCAGTTTTTTTTTTAATAGATTATTTTTAGAGGAGAGAGAAATTTGTTACGGGATTTTAACAAAAAAGATATATTTAAAACAAACTAAAATTCCAATCATATCCTTGTTTTGCTATATATACAAAGACTAGTCTTCCTTTTTTCACAGCCTAATCGTTATTCTTCTTTCTATTCTCTAAACAAGTGAGTTCCCTCTTTTATGTTTTTGCTGCAGATCATCTAAGTTGTGAAGATTAGCAATTATATTATCTTTTTGATTCATTCATAATTGAACCTGTATATTTTTTTTTTCTGTTTCTCTTTCCATTATCATATTTTTATATATTTATTTTCGATGACAATGAATGAAAAGAGGGTATAGATACTACAACTATGCTCGAATATTTTTTTAAATATGATATGTTAATTTTTATTTAAGGAATATGTTATGTTACTATTTTATTTGAATTCATGTTGATAATTTTATGTAATATCTTGTGTAAATTTTTTGAATGTAACAAATACGTAGATAGTATGTTATTTTTACAACGTAAATGCATTTTTTAATTAACATACTTGTTTTCATACATAAAAAAGTAATTTTTTTGGACAACCATGTTATATTTGGAGAAAAAAAAATTGTGTCCTTTATGGTAATTTTATAATAAAAAATTACTTTTAGAAAGTTGTATCCAAACAAACTAAAAATCACTTTTTAAAAAAAAAGTGATTTTTGACATGGTAAACAAAAAAAAAATAGATTCTGATTTTTTAAAGAATCTCTAAACAATAATCTCTAAATTATTTCATGTCAAAATCACTTTTATTTTAATCTGTAATAAACGGACCCTAAGTTTATAGTCTTTTTGAAAATAAACCAGGTTTGGTTCCGTAAGAAAAACGACGAAAACAAACAATTATTAGATGTTTTTACTTTGTTTGTTCTTTTTGGTGTAATGTAATTAAACTTTATAGCTCTTTCATAAAACATCTTGTGCTTTGAATAACATCTTTTATTCTGTAATATAAGTTTTATTTTAACTTGTTCAAAAAAGAAAAAAGAAAACACTGTCAGTCAAAATGTTCCTAAAACAAAGACTTGAGGTATTATTCTGCTGTAAGATGCATATCAAATAAAGGAATCGAACAAATGCACGATGAACGTGAACTTTGGACAGGACAAACAAAAAGCCAAAAGTAACATTTGTTTCTCAATTATTAATTAATTTTGCTTATAAAAAATTATAAATTATATAATTAAAATCATCCCTTAAATTGAATGATAATTATTTATTTTTTATTTTACATTTTTTTGTACTATCAAATGCTAATTTATCTTTCCATGGAAAAGAATCATATCCTGATAATGCAAGGGTATCAAAGATCAAAGATAAGAAACATACATGTTTCCATATCAAAAATAATTTTGCTCAAGACCGACAGAACATCAAAGACATGACCTCACTTAGGCATATTATTATTGAACTTAGAGACAAGAAAAAAAAAATGACTTTGAATTATTATTTTTTCAACAATTCTATAAAATTTTGAAGCTCCATAAACGGAGACCATCCTCCCTCTTCTAAACAGTTTTCCTTTCTTTAATTTTCCATGATTAAAAATAAAAAATAAAACCTAGTTTTAGAAGGAAAAATTTCAATCTGCAACTAAAAATAATTTACTACTTGGAGAAATATTACTAACAATTATATACAAAAACCATTCATCTCATTTTTCTTTTGTCGCCTGGTGGCTAGATTCACATACATTATATGTGGAGAAGTGGTGAATCCGGGGTCCGAACACCGGCCCCTGCACAAATGAGGTCTCTGTAATCTCATTTTTTATTATGCGCATATATATGATGAAAGGATTTAATTTATGATAATTAGTAGATTTTAAGCATATATATCATGACAGGGTTTAATTTACTCATTAATGTTTTTTACAATATTTTTACTAAATGTTGAATCAAACCATAAACAGAAAGAACAAAAAGAAATAATTTGATCAAATTCATCATGTAAATTACCCTCTTTCAAATTGTGTCTGCAATCTAGTTACTCCCTTATCAAATCCAACCCAAAGAATCAGAACATAACAGACCATAAACAAAAAAAGAGATAAAAAAATATCATGGTGAAAAATATGTGCACAAATTTTTCACCAACAGGATATAATCTTTAAAAAATCAATTAAACAATTCAAGCCAGAGCCAGAAAAAAAAAGATCCAAACATAATTAGTATCAAAGATTTTTCACACAAGAAAAAAAAAACAAGATTCATGTACCTAGTGCCACTGCAGAATTCATAGAGCTTTCCACGGCTAGAGAAAATAATGAGAGCAACCTCAGCATCACAAAGGATAGAGAGCTCATAAGCCTTCTTGAGCAACCCATTTCTTCTCTTTGCAAATGTAACTTGACGATTTATTTTGTTCTCAATCCTCTTTAGCTCTACCTTTCCCCTACCCATTATTTTATTGCTTTATATATTTTTTTTATGACAAAAAAAAAATTGCTTTTTCAGAATACCAGAAGAAAGAGAAATTAGAGTGAGTATATATAAATAATAAATATATTTTGTAGACTATTTTCTGCAAAAAGTTTCTTCTACCTCTTGTTTGTTTGTGTAAGGTATTTTTTTCTTTGTTTACAAAACCTCTTGTTTGTTTGTGTAAGGTTATGATGATATGATATGGTATGTCCTTGAGTTTTTGGTAGTTATGGTTATTACCTAAAGGTTTTGTTTAATAAAAGGTAGATATTGCGTATATATTGGCCATTTTTTAAAGTAGGTGAAAGTAACCTCTGTAAAGATAATGCAGTTGCTATCTATCCTAGCATACTAGCCCTAGTGCTCACATTATATCGGATGCCACAATAATAACTCCTGTCATTTTCGGTTCTTCATTAAAAATATTGGCTATATGTACTAACAAAATAATTTTGTATGAGGTATAAGTTTTTTTTGCTTTTTCACTTGATCAATTTAATGATCAAACGGTGGAAATAAGCTTGTCTATAGGACAACATTTACTTCATATACATAAATAGCGCAAAAAATTATCTAAATTTTTGTTCTTCATCTTTGTTATACCGGTTTGAATATAGTAATAACATTTATTTGAAAAAATTACACTATTATTTCTTTAAAGATGAGTTATATTTTTTGAATTATACTTTCTTTCTTGAGACTTTGTTTGGGAGTTAAGGGATGAAGATGGTTTTAAAGATAATTTGAGGAGGAAAGGAAAAATGAAACGATGGTAGTTTCCCATTTTATTATATATATGAAGGTTTTTTTTTTCATCATTGTATCAAAACCCTTTAATATGGAGGCACTCAAATTAATATTAGGGTAGGGTTTTGAAATTTTTTCAACTCATTCTCATAATTTTATATGAAAATAATTTTTTATGAGCAAGATTTTTATTATATGTAATAAAAAAGGATATTACAAACCAAACAAGTCTAAAATCAGCATTGAAGCAAGAGGAATATATACCCACATTTTATGAAGGGATTACAAAACTCCCACCAAATTTATGTGCCGGATATTTAAACATAAATTCAATACAACATGTCCTTATAAATAACAGGCTTAAATAAGTAAATTGTGTTTCCGTTAGTTCGCGTGTTTTATGTTTTTTGTCATGTAGTTCGCGTGTTTTATGTTTTTTGTCATGTATCTTTTTTTGTTGTAAAATAACCATGTAAGTTATAAATGTTTTGGTTTTGGTTCCTGCTATTATCATCTGTTGCAAAAATGTGTATGTGGTAAGTAGAGGGTGATGTGGCGGCATGTGACGTGGTACACCACGCTAATGCGTCGTTTTAGATGGTGAGTCACAAAGTTAGAGAGACAAAAACCAAAAAAACAAAATTCATAGAGGGACCAATGTAACACTCGATTTTAATATTAGTTTATTAGTATTATTATTAGATAATATTAATATTATTATTACAATTATTAGTGATTGATTAGTTGATATTCTTACTCAAATTATTCGCAATTATTTAATTATAGGTAATGAGGAAGTAGATGGGTATAGAATGGGAGAAAATAATATTTAGGAAGAAAATAATGTTTTTAGCAAGAATAAGAAAGCAGAGTGCAAACAAAGGTGGATTAGTAAAACTGGGTAGAAAGGAGCGTAAATAGTAAGTGGAGTGGTGCTTTAACGATTTAGAGGGGGGGTATAAACAGCAAGGCTACGTGTAGTTATAAAAGAATAGTAACCAATTTATGGGTGCAGGTAGTAAACATGCCTAAAGAATTATGTGTGGAATTTAAACCCAAGTAGTGACTTTAAATTGAGGAGAACAGCAAGGCTACGTGTAGTTATAAAAGAATAGTAACCAATTTATGGGTGCAGATAGTAAACATGCCTAAAGAATTATGTGTGGAATTTAAACCCAAGTAGTGACTTTAAATTGAGGAGAACATTAGAGAATTAGGGTTACAAAAAAAGAAAAGAAGTCAGAGAGCAAAGGAGAACTAGGGTTTTGGAGGAAAAGAGGCCAAGGAAATATAGCGAGAAAACTTAGGGAGAGAATCAACCGTAGAATTCATCTTTGCCGCTAACCATTGAGGTAAGATGGGAGTTTTATTCAACATAAAGGTTGTATATTCATGTGGATAGCAATGAGTCTTTAATCTCCGGTATTTTATTTTTATTTTTATGATGAATCCTTGCTATATTGTATTCTTTTATGTTGCTGTAATTATGTGTTTGATTTTCGTTTCTGAATTGTAATGTTTTCATGTTAAATTTGTGATTGAAATATGGTGAAGATGTGTTTTGATATGTATAAGAAAAAGTGAGTGAAAACTCATGGAATTAGAGGTATAGTTGATGTTTTAAGGTGTAATAAGTGTTAAATCGAAGCATAACAACCTTAGGTAATGTTTTCTATCGTTTTGGGGTCTTAAGGGTTTGAAAAACTGGAATTTTTTGATAATTTAGAAGTAATCACGAAGCTAAAACTCTGTTTTCCAGGTCCTTAATTCGATTCAAATGTATTTTATTGGTATTCATGCATTCATCATCGAGTATATTTGAAGATGTTGTTTTTGATGTTGTATTCAAAAAAGGTGTTGTATATAAGGATGGTGGGATAAAATCAGTAACATACCTCTAATATCCAAAATTAGTGAGTATGTTTGATACTTTATGCATATAGGTCGAGTTTAGGAGTATTGCATTTGTAATTGTATTCTATTCATGAGTTGTGAATTCATAAATCATAATAGTATTTGTTTAAATGTTTGGTGCCTACTAGTGAATGTTAAACGATGTGAATATTAAGTGATGTGATAATTAAGTGTTGTGATTATTAAATGATGCGATTATTAAGTGACGTGATTTGTATAATATTTGATTATTGAACGATGATAATTTATGTGACTGTATGTGTATTTATATATGTTATCTCTTTGAGTCTACTCATGATGTTTATGCAATTGTATTATTTTGAATGTATACTCACCACATAGTTGCGGGTTGAACGCCTATACCTTTATATTGTACTAATACGCATGATGAAGAACTTTAGAAGTTGTGAGTCTTGGTGGATTGCGAAGAGCTTTTCTCGTCAACTTCTATCACTTGCTAGGAGTTTTATTTTGTGCCAATGCTCTGATTCTATAACACTTGGATCGGGGTTTCTTTTACTTTTCAGATTATGTTTTAAAAATTATGATTGAAATCAGTTTAATTTCTATGATGATATTACTATGTTTTGAACTTAATTTCGCTGCACTATTTTTAACTAAATTGAAGTGTTTTTGAATGATGAGAATGTGTGACACCCTTGTATGATTAACTATTATTTATTTATTAATTTATAAAAATACTAGTTGGGGTTAGGGTATTACATCGTTGGTATTAGAGCAGGTTGGTCCAGCCAGACCAAGTTATAACTTTGTTAATTCCCTTGTATGCGACAAGCATGTAAGTGTTGTCAATGCTCTCTTTTGTTCTAATAGATGATTATTTGGTGTGGAGAACGAAATAGCTGGAAAGAACAACCAAGCAATCGCTAACGATATGACTATAATGGCACAAACACTGGCGCATGCAAACACTTCTATTCAGGGACAACATAACCAACATAGAGGGGCTGATGAACTCCAGCTAGATAGGTTCATGAGGAACAACCCACCTGCCTTCAAGGAGAGGTATGATCCTAAGGGGGCGCAATGGCGAGTACTAATGAGCAGAGGGTCAAGCTAGTGACACATATACTGGCAGAGGAAGCTGAGTAGTGGTGGGAAAACACCAATCAGAGACTATAGGTAGCATGTACTACAGTTACTTGGGAAGGCTTTAGGGAGCAGTTCTTAGGAAAGTATTTTGGAGCTGAAATCCGTAACAAGAAAGAGATAGAGTTTCTTGATCTGAAGCAAGGAAGCAAGTCAAGTGTTGACTACGCAACAAAGTTTGAGGAGCTTGATCAATTTTGTCCGCACTACAATGTTGTGGGAGCTGAAGCCTCTAAGTGTGTGAAGTTTGAAAGTGGATTACGTCCCGAGATCAAGCAACTCATTGGTCATCAAGAGATCCATCAATTCTTGGTGTTGGTTAACAAGTGTATGATCTTTGATAAGGACACCAAGGCCATATCAACTCGTTACAAGATTATCAATGACAGGAAGGGTAAGGGTCAAGACCGTGGCAAGCCCTATGTGTCTCCAACGTATAAGGGAAAAAAGAAGGTTGCTGGTGAGAATGAGAAAAGTGGGGGAGGCCTGAGGTGGTATGGGACATTGTATTGCTGAATACAAGAATCTAACTTGACTTGTTTCAAGCATGGGAAGGCAGAACACCTTGCAGATGAATTCAAAAGTACGGAAGTGGTTTGTTACAATTGTGGGGAATCTAGTTAGATCAGTACTAATTTTCAGAAACCAAAGAAGGTGAATCCGGTTGGGAAGGTCTTTGCTGTGAGTGGGGAAGAGACCTCGGGACCAGACAACCTCATTTGAGGCACATGTGTCATTAACGATATTCCTCTGATTTCTATTATTGATAATGGTGCGACACATTCGTTTATTTCTCTCAATTGCGTTAAAAAGTTAAAATTAGTATGTCTTTAATGTCGATTAGAATGATCATTAATACCTAAGCTAACGGATTAGTGACTATTTCATTAGTTTGTGTGAATTATCCTTTGACAATTTATGGGAGGGATTGTGGGATCGATATAATTGTCTTCCTCTAAGACAAAAAATGTCATTCAAGGAATGAATTAATTAGAGTTCGACTGTGTTTACATAAATTGTTGTGATAAGACTATTTTATATCCTGAAACCGAGGAGAAAGTATAAGGGAACTTCTTGATTTCCACAGAAGTAGAGATGTCCTTGCATGAAGAATCTCGTGTGTTTATAATTTTTTCTTCCATGAAGATTGAGGTAAGTCGGAGGGTGGTGATGTACCTGTGGTGTGCGAGTTTTCAGATGTTTTCCCAAATGACATTTGTAATTTACCTCAAGAAAGAGATGTCTACTTCACTATAGACTTAGTACCTGGAACTAGTCATGTGTCGATGGCACCATACATGATGTCTACTTCAGAATTGGGTGAGTTAATTAAACAATTAGACGGGCTGCATGAAAATAAGTTTGTCAGGCCTAATGTTTCATCATGGGGGGTGCCTGTTTGGTTGGTTATAAAGAAGGATGGTATTGTTAGCCTGTAATTTCGACAGACTCATTTAGCACGGCCAACATTTGGCTGACCTTTAACTTTGCATAAATCGAAGGCTTTTCTCATTTCAAGTTGAGGAATTCGACATGATGGCAAGCCTAGCGTGCATAGTCAGAAGTTCGACAGAACAAGGCTTAAAATCAAGTATTCAAGGCGGGAAAACACATTTTCATGCTTGAAGATGGTTTCCTTAGTATGAACGTGGGGCAAGCGGTTGTCCAAGATGGGAGAAGTGCTGATCATGGGATTAATGGTTTGCCAGTTAGTTTTTTTTAGTATAAATAAGTGTTTCCAAGCCAGAAAATGGGTCTTAAATCATTTATAGAATCATTTATTGAGGAAATTAGGTCACATAGAATCATTTATTCATTTTCACAAAACTTTTGAGAGAGGTAGAGAGAAATGTTGAGGCAAAATCCCTAAGTAATTTTAAAGATAATAAACCATTATGATTAAAGAATTAATGGACTTTGATTAATTCCTTGGTATTTAACTTGTGCTCTTGAGTGTTTTAATAAGACAGGAACAACGTTTAAATCATACCAAGATTCAAGAAATCAAAGGACATTTAAATTCATGATCTAACATTGAGGTCAGAAAGTTAGATCAGGATTTTCAAGCAGAGATCAAAAGGTTGTTCTTATACAAGCCAAGAATCTCAAGAACATAGATGAACATTGAAGTACAATGATTATGTTAAAAAGGATACTCAATGTTCATTTAAGACTATGAACATTGAAGTACTAGGAATATTCCAAAAGAGAATATCATCCTAGATGTTAAAATCACTGCTCTTCATTATTGTTTCACTATTAGGATTTGATTACATCAAATGGTAGTCTTACAAATCATCCTAAGTGAAACAAAAGGAACATTTGGATGGTCAAAATGTTCAGCTCTGCACATGCTTACTTTATGAACAATACAATAGGTGAAAAAGTAAAAAGCAAAAGCAAAGCAAATATGTCCTGCTCAATTAGAGATAAACACGCATGAGAGTTGGTACAATACATAGACCACACAATCCCTCATAGCATGGGCATGAAGATGCAGAATCTACTTTATCTCTCCTGCACCAGTCCCTAGGCCAATCTGGGAAAGTAACCTTCTGATGTATGTGGAAAACCCATACTTTGGTTATTGCCCAGAAATTCATGTGTTCATTCATACATGATGAACCTAGATGAATATCATGATGAACCCAGATGAAGATCATCAAGAACACAACAACATTCTGAAGTTCATCCTTGATCAGAATGTTTGCCCATAATTTCAAGTAAAAGCTTGTGGGGCCCAGGACACATGGCATAACACCATTGGTCACCCTTCAATGGCTATATGAGCCCAAAGACCCTATAAATAGAGATCAAAGGCTCATCATTACCTGCACCATTGCAAAGCATACAAGAAAACATCTGAAAAGTGTTTGAAGCTCTTGCAATTTGAATTGATCATCACTAAAGACTCTTTTTATCTTCTTTGTAGTGTAAATCAATTCTTTCTATTATCTCTTTTAAAGATAACTTCTTCCATTCCTCTTTGTTTTTTTTTTCAAACATCCAACCTCCATACAAATTGTAAACAAAGTCTCATCTAACTTTAGGGGTACTAAAGTGTTAGTTTGAGCAAGGGTTGTAAAATTCTAAGTGGTTAACTTAGCAAGAAGGTGCAAGCCTGTTGAGGCTTAGAGAATACAGAGTTGTAATTGTTCAGGTGAACAAAGATTGTAAGGTGCAGGATTTAAGAGGTTATCTCAAGTATCATATTGGAAACTCTCACAAGATTGTGAGGAGTGGACTAGCCCACATTGGGTGAACCACTATAAATCTCTGTGTGTTTTTTTCTCTCTTCCCTATGCTTTTTAATTACAGTATACACAACACACACTTGCACATTTACTTTATTAAACAATTTTTGGGTATGAACTTCAGAACGTTCCGAAGTCAGAATACTAACTAAACTATTCCAAGTAAACAACTTGAGAATCACTTTTAAGTTTCAGGATAATTTTTAAACTGTCACAATTTAAACCCCCCCCCCCCCCCTTCCTTGTGACTATTTTATCTACTTCAATTGAAATCAGAGCATAATTCTAAGGTTTTGAACACTTAAACAAGTGTTAGAGAAAAGATTCAGGAAGTATTTCTAAAGTCAAGT
>Ga0228710_1012571_pt1 | contig 10450 bp, 8 predicted proteins | sample MedpolnodulmetaG_FD_177995 | JGI IMG/M metagenome (GOLD analysis project Ga0228710, IMG submission 177995) | Root nodule microbial communities from Medicago polymorpha collected in Santa Monica, California, United States - pink nodules | ecosystem: Host-associated > Plants > Roots > Nodule... | reverse complement strand
TGAGCTTAGCTCAGTTGGTAGGGATATCGCATTTTATATGCAGGGTCCGGGGTTCGAACCCCGGACACTCCACTTCTCCACAATTAAATTGTCTGAACTGACCAAAAAAAAAAAATTTATACTAAACATGTATCTGACATTAAATAAAGGGTGTAAAAAGAATTCTAGCAATTAATGCACATTGAAATGAATTTCTTTTTCTTATAATAAAGACCAAAAAATATGCACAATTTCTTATAATAGGGACCAGAGATAGTATTGGCTTGAAATTATCTGCAACTAACTTGAAAACTTGTCTAATACTTCCAGGCTGATTACGTGTTGGGCAAGAATCCTCAGCATATGAGTTTTCTGGTGGGATATGGAAAGAATTTCCCACAATTCGTGCATCACAGGGGAGCTTCAATTCCTGCTAATGCGAAAACTGGTTGCAAGGATGGGTGGCAGTGGCTTGACTCATCCGATCCGAATCCCAATGTAGCTACTGGAGCACTTGTTGGTGGACCTTTCTTAAATGAGACTTACATTGATTCTAGGAACAATTCTATGCAAGGAGAACCAAGCACATATAACAGTGCTGTCATAGTTGGTCTCTTATCAAGTTTAGTCACCACATCTTCGGCCCTTCAATCCTTCTCCTAAACTATAGTATGTAGCTTCTCCAAATCAATTCCACTCAAAAGAAGTTGCGGCGCGGATTTAAGTTTTATGGCTTTATTCATTTCCTTATCATCACGTATTATTAGTGTATGGATCGTGATACTGTAACTATACAATATATTTTGAGTGTGAACCGTGGTGTCTGGATAGGTTAGTCATTAATTAATGTATACAGGTGAAGTTTGATTCTCTGTTGTTGCCTCACCAGCTCTGAGCTTATTCTATTGTACTTCCTTGTAAAATATATGGTTGATTCTTTTTGTTATTGTTGTTGTTGGTGTTATTTGACCGTAATCACGTTATTGTTCGAGCAATCTGTGTGACACAGTTGTATATGTTCCTGGCATCTGTGACTATACCTACTACCTTCTGTGCACTCGATCGCTTAACTAAAACAATGTAGTGACCTTTGGTAGTTTGGTTTTGCAGAGATGATTTGTTTAGGAAGGAAGTACACAATTTTTGGCTCATTGTATTCAATATGTTCCTGCCTCTCATTCTTTCATGGGCTTACTACTATGGGCTTACTACACCCAAAGTAGCCACTAACAATACACAAGGCCCACTAAATTGAGCTTTTGGAGTGGTGAGGGGTGAGCAACTTGCCCCACCCATTTCTAAAAAAACAATGGGGAATTAGTCACTTTAGTCCTTGAATGGGAAAATAGTAGTCACTTTAGTCTCTGAATGCAGAGAAATTGCAAAACATTCTTTGAATGTAGACTTTATTGGTCAATTTCAGGGATTAAAGTGACTAACGGAGTCTACATTCAGGAACTAAATTGACTAACGGAGTCTACATGCAGGTATTATTTTTCAATTTATCTCCATTCAGGGATTAAAGTGGCGACTCATTTCCTATTAAGGGACTAAAGTGACTAATCTCCCAATTGTACTTTCAGACACATTATGTTTTGAAGTGCATTTTTAGACGTGCAAACTTAATTTTTTTTTTCCGGATCTATTTCGAAAATGGTTTTTTTTTTTGTTGCTGTTGGCAGTTTGATGATTAAATTCACACACGTCAATGTCAAGAAATAGAAACTTATAATGTAATACCAGTATTCCTAAAAAAAAATGTAATACTAGCAAGTTTCACCCATTGTTTATTGATTATTATGCATGTAAATTAAATTAGCTTTCTTGTTAAATTCTCAATTTAACAGACAAAACGAGTATATATGTATTATATGAGTATGAGTATATATGTGATGTATTTTAAAATAGGAAAATATTAACGAGTGCTCTCCGGACATTCTTTAAGGACTTTTAATAGTAAGATTTTATAAAAATTCGTGTATTCAATGCATTGGGACTCGTAATATTTGAATTTTTGAAATAATTTTTTTTTAAATTTAGAATGTTTAAAGAGTGCTTCAGAGGCACTCGTTAACAAGACCTTTTAAAATAAGAGTCGATTAAAACATGTTCAACTAAACTTTTGATATAAGACAACCTTGAATAAAAAATATATTTTAGCCAAAAAAAGAATTAACACATTTGTGAAAGCAAAAGCTAAATAATGATTCAATTGCAAATTCAGTTGTGGTGGGACAATAATCTGATCTCATAAAGGCTTAAGCTCGCTATCATCACAGGTTGAATTAACAACAATTTGATAAATGTGACCTTTCTTTTGGTTAATTTTTTCCTTAATCTTTTTGACCAGCAGAAAAGAATGAGGTCGGAAAGACGAATGCAATGCACACAATAAAAGACCAGTAAACACATGATTCCCATTGCCATTGGACATCTTAACAACCAAAGCAGGGTAATGTTTATCTAATACCAAAAAGAGCAAAAAGATAAATTAGTTGGAGAAGAAAATCAAGTCATCAAAACATATAGCTTTAAGAGTATTTTGATTTTTTCTTTTTTTTCAATATAGCCCACCTTCTTCCTAGTTTCTATTTCCAACAGTCTCCACAACAAATACGGATTTACTCTATTTATGTATCATTCATTTACTATCAATTTACCAGAGAAATAGACACGGGTGTAAGATTGGTGAAATTCATTAATGGAATCTACTTATTAAAATAGATCTCACCTCTCCGATTAGGGTGGGACAACAATAAGATGCTATAAAGGCTTAAACTCGCTATTAGCACAAGTTAAATTAACAATAATTTTTTTGAAGGGTTAAATTAACAATACTTAAATAAATGTTTTTTTTTTTTGTTTTCTCTTTAATCTGTTTTACTAGCATAAAAGGAATGAGGTAGGAAAGATGCAATGCACACAATAAAAGACTAGGTTAGGAAACATGAAATTCATGGATGAAAAGGAGAGAAAAACTATGAAACTTGTATATTGATATTAAAGAGATATTACAAAATGATTGAATTAACCCACTAATGGGGTGGTTACAACTATATATACTACTATACAACTAATGCTAACTAGTATCTAACATAGATTTCTAATAGTCCCCCTCAAGTTGGAATGTGTTCAAAACACTTCCAACTTGAAATGAGAAAATATAAGGAAATACATCAAGCAAATGAAAATACAAGGAAAGATGTCGGAAATACACCAGCCAAGATAATAGCAACAACGCTTAACCACCATCCGGTAGAAGCAAACAGCCACAAAGCCATAAAAGGCACAACGCTTAACCATCAAGTGTTCTCAATAACTCAAGACAGAAGCACAAGAAGAAAACGACGCTTAACCATCCTTGGACATAAGCACAACGACGCTTAACCATCCATGATAGAAGCACAACAAAGCTTAACCATCATGGATAGAACCACAAGACAAGAATCAGAGAAATGACAAATCGAAAACTGCGATAAAATGGAATCGCAAGACCAAACCGTAACAAGAATTGATGTAGAAGAACGAAACAGAGAAATCGTTCAAACAACATATAGAAGGATATGAAAACAGAATCGAATCGAATCGAAAAACGAACGGAATTGAAATTTGAAGCAGAATTAGGAACAATAATGAAATGGGACAGAAACAGAATCGCGATCGCAAGAACAAGAAGAAACCGAATCACAAAATCGCGAAACCCTAGTAATTTGGGGAAAAAGTTAGGAATACAAAATCTAAGCGATTTATGAACAGAATCATGAAAGATGAGACTCTCAAAACAAAATTAAAGCAAAGAAATCAAACAAAATTGAGATTGCAAAGGAGATTCAAAAGGAGAAAAATAAACGTGAATGAGAAAGAAGAGAAAGAAAGGGAAAATCTTAAGAAAATGAAAGAAAACTGATGGAGAAAGAAAGAGAAAATTGAGAAAAATTAATTTTCTCGAGAAAATGCAACGGAAAATATCCTTTAAGGTGGATACCAGATTAGCTCTGATACCATGTTAGGAAACATGATATCCATAGATGAAGGAGAGAAAAACTATGAAACTTGTATATTGATATTAAAGAGATATTACAAAATGATTAAATTAACCCACTGATGAGGTGGTAACAACTATATATACTACTATATAACTAATGTTAACTAGTATCTAACATAGATCTCTAATACTAGCAAACACATAATTTCCTCTACAATTGGACATCTTATATCTCTTAGATGAGTTTAAGTGTCCATTATCATGCGTCAAAGCAAAGGAATTTCTTTTTAAGAAATTTATCTGTGTTGTCCAATAAATATCAAATACATTAACATGTCTGATCTCTTAAGTATTCATACTTCATAGTAACCAATTCTCGTTCTATTTTCATTATAATTAGTTTATTATAGCGCGTAATGCCATGTTCACGTGGGAGCTCACATGTTAGTTGCTCCTGGCCCAGGGTGGGCCCTTAGTTCTTATCTGATTAAGGTGCTAACACAAACGACACCAACCAACCAACCTATTCACATTCAGCTAAGGTATGAGATGGTGGTGGGACACAAACTCACACTGGCTGGTAGCTATATCTCTCCTCCGTCACCACTTTATAAATTAAATTTATTTATGAGAAATATTATCAACACTCTCTTTTAAACACTCTCTAACACTCACTCTCTTATTAGGTTAAATCAATGTGGATCATACATTTTAAAAATGAAACCCACATAAAGTGGTAGAACATCCATTAATTTTATTCAATGGGAGAGTGAATGTTAGAAAGTGTCTAAAAATGAGTGTCGCCGGCACTCTTCTTTATTTATTATCCTTCTATTTTGTTGTTTTGTTTTAATTTGTACACGGGGGAGAGGGGAGGAACCTGTCTATTCTTCACTCAGTACGGTCAAGGACAGGTGTTCTTTCAAACCTTCAATTATTCATCAACATCAACAACCTTCTACATTTCTAGTTTTAGATCGCTGAAATTAATTCACTCACTTCTATTTATATATCGGTAAGTTACAGTACTACTCTTGTCTTCTTCAATGCTGTAATCTGTTTCTTTATTTTATTTCTCAAAATTTCAAAGATTGAATTTTATAACCGATCAATTCACTTTCGCTTAAGGTTAAAAATAATACGTCCTTGTACCCAAAGTAATTTTTCTTTAAAAACTCAAGTTAAGCATTAAATAGATAAGACTTTTAATAAAAGTTTATTAAAAGAATGCATTTCCCACATCATAAGTCGGTTTGGAAGGATGAATTTTACCTCAAATATCAACATAGTATCAAAGTATATTGATCAGATCACCTATCATTTATATATCGTAAGGACCAGCACCTAGCCCAAGAGTGCTGAGGCACTCCCCACCAATATAGTTTGATTATAATCATGTCATGTAAGTATAACTCGAATGGTAAAAGTCGTCGATGACATTTGATATGTTGGAGCGTGAATTTAATCTTACAATTTTCAAATGAGTTAAAATGAATTGAGATTTGTTTGTGCTATTTTGGATATCAACAAATATGAATTATGTCTTTACTTTTTTTTTTTTTTAAGGATGAATTATGTTTTTACTTATTCGCACATACATCCTTAAATGTATTATCTTTTTCTTCTTCTTCTTATAATCAAGACATGAGATTATCTTAGCTAATAGTTGATTCTATAGCTAATATAAATATAATTAATTATACTTGTAGTTTTTTCTCTGTAGTAGATGTTTGCCCTAAAATATAATGAAATCCAAATGTCAATGTGTGTCATCATATCCTTAGCCTTGGCCATGGTCAATGTATGATGTATCTACATTTTCGATTAATTGAAAGCTGTATTCAACAACTGATTATTTTTATATCTAAAACTTATGAAATAATATAGCTTTGCTAATCACCGACAGGATATATATATATAACCTTTCATCCTTATTTGGTCAAATATAATTCACAATTAGTTCGTAAGTAACAAGTTACATAGTTTGAGCCATAAAAGCCGAACTAAAAAAACAGAAAGGAAAGAACAAAAGCAAGAACTAGTACAGGAAATCTTGAACATGAAACCTTAAATTTAAATCCATAACTAACTAATTAAAGGGACTATGAATATTGGTCGTCCAATTAATCTGTGAAACACTGAAACTTACACATCTATACGGGTTGTGGCTAAATAAAATAATAAACACTAAAATGTAGGGTCCTTGACGGTGCATTAGTATAATTGTGGGTGGATTAAGAGTTGATTAATATAGTCAACGAGAAATATCTAACTTTGCTGTGTTGACTAACTGTTGCTCCATTTCCCAACTTAGCTTTGGAGCCACACCACAGTGCTTTGGAACATATTCCTGTTCAAAGTAGAAAATCAACGGTTCATATAATTTTCAATAATTTGAGCACACCGTGGGTGTTGTCCGTCCCAATCATGTGCAGATCTATAATTAGATGTACAAGTGTTAAATGTACGTGGAATGAAAATGAAACATTGATAATAATAATGTACGATGATGAGAATAAAATAATTGAAAGTGTAGGTACCTCAAGTTTGCACATGAGGTCTTGGGCAGTATGGGCAGATACAATAATGTGACGGGCAGCTGGTGTTACAAAACCTTCATCCACAGCTTTGTCCATGAATGCCAGCAGTGAATTGTAGTAACCATCCACGTTCAACAGACCCACCTACAACCCCCAATGCGTCCCATTCATTATTATTATTTTGTTAGTTTGTTATTATTATTATTACCAATTTTACATTTTATTCCCATTTTTATACTAATATGCATTATATACGTTATTTCCTTTTTCAATTGCAATCACCATAACAGTATGTCCTTTACTTTGACTTCTTCAAACAAAGGAATATCTTGTAATCTTACCGGTTTATCATGGATACCTAGTTGAGCCCAGGTAATAATTTCCAATAGTTCTTCGAGGGTGCCATATCCACCTGTTTGGAATTTAAATTTGAAACATATTAGATTAGTAATACTTTTTGTTTGGAAAGGGGTGGTAATAATAGTATAAACTAAATTTAAAATAAAATAAAATAAAATAAAAAGAAACAAAGTAAGGTAATAAGGTACGTAACTGCATAACAGTGCATCCATAATAAAAGATCAGAAATAGGATAAAGTCACCGCCAAATTGTTATACAACACATACTGTTGACAAATACAGTTATCTTGGGATAGCTACTAGCAAGTGCCAAAGTGTCTTGCAATTTTCAAAAATACTATACCAAATATATTTATATTAACAACGATGATAGTTATAATCTATCATATTTATTACATAATTTTTTTATTTACTTTTCTCTCAAAGTGTTTAATGGTTGTAGGAGTGTTTAAAAATTACTTTCTTGGTTAAACCTCTTTAAATCGGACAGAATTGACCAGTTTATCCAAGAATTGGACACTCCATAGTTAACTGGTTCACAATCTTATAAATGGTTGGATTAAATTGGTGTTTGACTGATGTTGAAATGATTGAACGTAAGTGTAATATTTATTGTTGATATTGATTTATTTAGAAGAATTTCTTATCTTTTTAACAAATTTTGCATGTTGAAAATTTACAAAATCAATGTATAATTACAATTATTATAGAGGTAAAAGAAAATAAATTGAATTGAATGAGGTGATAATGATTTGAGACATGATGTGTAATTCTCGTTATGTATCTACCACACGTGTGCATATAATATATATAAGTTGGACAAACCTGGTAAGGCAATAAATGCATCAGCTTGTCGAGCCATTTCGGCTTTGCGTTGGTGCATGTCCGATACAGCTCTTACTTCTCCCACTGTCTCTCCAGTTATCTAAATTAACCAACTATACACTGTTAATTAACTAATTAAACTAAAAATACAAATTTAATTTTATATAATGATTGTAAAGTGCGTACCTCTCTTGGCATAAGTGTCTTTGGAATGACTCTACATAAGAAAGGAAAGGAGGAAGAATGATGAATAGAATAGAGGAATAAGGAATTGAAGAAAAAGAAAGGAGGGTACCCTAAGACGTGGCGTCCACCATCATAGACAACTTGTGAGATACGACCCATCAACCCTATGCTTCCTCCTCCATATACCAAGTCAATGTTTCTTTCCACCTACACCATACACACACTTGACACTTTTATTATTTTTCTCTAATCAATTAATATATATTATTCAAAATGTCAAACTTAACTTTCAAGATATAGATCGAACAGAGGAAACAAAAAACAAGAGGAAAAACAGGACAATACCCTGCTTTGGTAAAATATCAATACAACTCAATGTGAAAGAACTAGCTTTAAAGTAATTATTTACATGACAGAAAAACAAAGTCATATATATTTTGGTTTATGTGTATTCCAATTCCAATAAGAATCTAAGAAATAGCTAATTGAATATGAACATGCATGAATGAATACTTGCCAGTTGTTTTCCAAGCTGAATAGCAGCAATTTGGTAGCTAGGGTTTTTTCCAGGGGTGCTACCACAGTAAACACAGATGCGTTTGAACCTAGACTTGATCATTGGTAGTTGTTGTTCAATTTCCATTAAGAGGAAAATTAAGAGAATTAAGTATGATTAGTTTTGGTTAAGAGGAGAGTTAAAGAAGGGACAAGAAAAGAGAATAGGATAGAAAGTAGTGAACGTGTGTGTGTGTGTGGTAGTGAAGTGATGTGAAAAGGGAAATTATGAGGAAAAGAAAGCAGAACAAGGAAGCAAGGAGTCAGCAATCACTTTAAAATCCCAATATCCAAAAGTGAATAACAATTTGTGTCATTGCTTATCCCTCTTTATAGTATCTCTTGCTTTGCTTTCTACTATTTCTAAATTTAATTTAATAATGAGAGATAGATATTCTATATCCATCTTAGTCATTTCATCATCCTTTCTCTCTCTATCACTATATCATCTCATATATAATATATGTCATATCTTTTTTCTCTTCTCTCCTCTCATGACATATTCTTCCTTGAATTTTGGTTGATACTCCTTTATCGTTTTGTTTTTCTTTTCTAATTCTCGGATACTATCATTTTCATGTATTTTCATGTGGTGTAAATTTATCTAGACCTAACTAACTATATATACTTAATGCGTGTAGAATTTTAACACATACATATGTTTAACTTTATGTTTACAATAATACACATGTGTTTTAAAATTGCACACTAACTATATATATAACTTTATTCAGGTATGTAATTTTAATACATTAAAATAAAACAATCAAAGTTTATCATGTTGGAGTATGTTAGTTATCCCCATTAAAATCAATAGTCAATACATCATCGACAATGAGTTAGTCCAAGTAGTGAAGGACTAAGTCTATGAAGTAAGTAGTCAGAAGTTTGATCACTAATTTTTATTATAGAAAAAAATCTTGTTGGAATGAGAGAATTTATCTTACTTGTCATAAATTTTGCGACAAAGATTAATCACCGTTAAATGATGGTAGAAACTTAATACTGATAACCTTTTTTAAAAAAATAAATAGCTAATAGACAGGTTTATTCGACATAAGAGGTCATTTGAGTGATCCATTTTTTTTGTAATTTTTTTATTAAAAAAAATAAAAAAAATTATATGATTTATCTAACTAGCAAGCATGTCCGTTTTAACTTAAACATAATATTGAATATATCATAACCTCAAGAAATAGTATGATCTATCTATCTAGAAGATTGCTTTTCTCACATAGAAAAGTTTACAATGACACAAGAAAATTACTTAATAGCCTATAGCGGCAGTTAACAGCCGCTCAAGTAACTGACGGCAGTTAACAACCGCTGGCACCAGCAGCAGTTAACTGTCGTTCACACCAGTAAACAGAACCAGTGCAATCTGTAATGGTTTTTCCAGCCATTTTGGCATGTTTGTACCAGTAATTTCAAACGACAATTCCGCATGAAATCAAACCGAAACAACAACATCCAGCAATCCCAAAGATCAACATTTTATAGTTTATCAATTAATCGGTAACATTACAGAAAACCGATAATGCGTTAACGTTTCACAATTGTTTGAAATGCGTCAAATTTTGCACATTATGCAACACATTACACGTAAAGTACATGAATTTATAATAAATGCAAAACTCAAATATATTGATATATAATTTCGAAAAGTGAATAAATAAATTATTGTTCCATTCGATATCATAACTTATATAGCTGATTCTCAATAATACATGTTCCTAACTTATATAGACGACTCATTACATTACATTCGGGAATGTACCTTCCAATTACAACAATTATGTTACCTCTGAATGAGGTAAATTCAAACTTGCTAAGCAGCAAGACTCCAGTATCCGACCGACATTTCTATTGTTCCATTCAAAATATTAAATTCTAGTTAGGCTTTGTTTAAATGACGGTATTCAAGTGTCAAAAGAATAAGGTCCATTCCTTGACACTTCAATACCTTCATTTAAACCCGCCTAACAAGAATTTAATCTTTTGAAAGGAACAATAGAAATGT
>Ga0228710_1012569_pt1 | contig 10451 bp, 6 predicted proteins | sample MedpolnodulmetaG_FD_177995 | JGI IMG/M metagenome (GOLD analysis project Ga0228710, IMG submission 177995) | Root nodule microbial communities from Medicago polymorpha collected in Santa Monica, California, United States - pink nodules | ecosystem: Host-associated > Plants > Roots > Nodule... | reverse complement strand
ATTAGGCTTATAAGTGGAGGGAAAATTTTAAGGGTTAAGTGACTAATAACAATTAATGCTAGATAATTAGAGGGAAATATTAGGTTTAGTGGTAGCATGACCTAATAAGCATTTAGAGTAAGGGATAAGATAAGATAAGATGGTAACACTATTTAAGAACTCATCATGAGATTTTAAAAATTAAAGACATGGCAAAACTTTGAGGTAAAGTTTATTCGACGCCATCACGCCAACATTGATAAAGCTAATAAAATCACCATCGGAACAACTAATACAACAACCATAACTATTTACTAGACTCTCGACCCGTGCAGCGCACGAGTCCTATAGCCGGAAAAGAAATCGATAAGTTATATTATATATTTTCATTGATGTTAAATAAGTCATTTCTTTTCCCAATTTTTTCACCACTCATACACAAATCCAATCAGAAAACGATCTTCTTTCCTCAATGCCTACATTTGAAGCACGACTTCGATATCATCATAGGACGTAGGATCTTTGACGTAATTTAGAAGCGTTTTCAAATAAAACCTTTAACCTAAACCGACGGGGGAAAAGTGAACTCTTCGACCAGTGTGTCGCATTGACTATGATATATAAGAATAAAATATATCACATTATAGATTTGATGTTAAATACTCCATCCGTTTCAAAATACATGTCGCAGTCAACCACTGCACACATGCTAATACACAACTTTGCCCATTAATATCTTTAATTATATATAATATAAAAATTTATAAAAATTTGATATTTTGAAAATATTCATTGATTATCAGCAAGGTCACAAAGAATTTCAATATCGGCAGGGTCACAAAGAATTTCATCCCCACGTCGGAGCAAGCTAATATGGCTTTGATTATCTCTAATTTACATGTTTAAGTCTACATTTAATATAAGTATGATTTTGTTTTGAACCTAATTGCAATAGATTAGTTTGATCCTTAAAGTGTGTTTCTCTCAATTTCGATGACTAAAGTTTATATAAAACTTTACTCTGACTTTAAATACCTCCGCAAGTGAACGATGAAATTATATCCATCAAATTAATCGGTATTTAAATCGTATACCCATTTAAAAAAATATAAGCACTATCATTAAAAATATATACCATATACTATGATTACATATAGTACTTAATGAAATTAATACGCATGTATGCATTAGATTGTAGGTGCACATGTTATCAAAAAGACTTAAGAAGCAAATGTGATCCAAACAAAAAATAATAATTAAATATGTGCACATAGAGCAGCTAACTCGTCAATATCAATGTGTGAATTTTATAAAAAAAAAAATCTGCATATTTTCCATGCCAATTGCATCCATGTTTAATAGATTAATATTTAATATAAGCACTATTTTTTTTAAAAGAGCATATACAATGATTACATAGAGCACAAAAAAAATAAAAATTGATATGCATGGATGCCTTAGGAACATTGTAGGCGCAAAGGCTTTCAAAAACATACGTAACCACAATTTTTTAAAAGAGCATATAGTATATGATTGCATACAGAACTTAAAAAAATTAATATGCATGTATTGTAAGCGCATATGATATAAGAAGATAAACCAAATATAAGTAATCAAATCTAATCCACAAAAAAAAACTATTTTTAGCTTCGATGGATATAACATAAACAGAAAAATTGTTTTTCAATGAATATTGGTATAAGAAGCAAAAATAGTTAATCAATTATCTCTGATTTAGATTTAGTAGCACTATAAGAAAAATTATCTATGATTAGAAACAGCACAACAAATGATTGGGACCTCAAAAGAAGATAAACCAATATTACATTGCCTGAACTAACCCGTACAAAAATTTCTTAAACAAAAAAATCAAATACATCCCATAAAATAACACTTCATAGCTATGGAAGAAAGTATTTCCAAAGTTGTGCGCACAGCCAACGAAGGCGACGAAGTAGTGCTCTGCAGATATTTATCCGATGTCCAGAAATATTGCAGGTCATATGTGTTTTTGCTTCATTATTTCAAGTAAACACTTCCAGCTATGCCCAAAGTAATCTATGAAAATCAATTCACTCGAAACCATCCCATGATATAGTCTCTATTCAAGCAACAAAAAAAACAGCAACAGTATGATGTTGGTCCCACCACGTGGGGCATGTTCCAGCCAAAAGGAAAATTGCAACAAGCAATTGTCAAAGTCTATAATCCCATAAATGCATGGCTTAGCTTTTCTATCAAATAGTTAGGCTATGCATAAGTTGCTTCAGATGCACACATAGCTTGCGGTGAGTAAGTTTGAAAGATTGGCATACATACAGGTTTCACATTTAAGTGCATGACTTTAGGTGAAATGGATGTGCTGATTTTTCCAAACTCTCTCGGTCCATTACCTCTATAAATAGAGGTGCATTTGGAGGAAGAAAAGCATTGAAACAGAAGTGAAAAATACAAAGCTTCTGTGTGTGTAGAAGTGTGAGAGGAAAAAATAGAGTGTTGAGTAAATCCAAAGAGTGTGGGAAAAATACACTGGGTGGGTATCATCTCTATAACTTCTAGGTGCTATAAATAATAGCATTCAAATAGGAGTAGGTCTCACGAGAAACACTATATTGTATCTCTTGTGTGTGTAAGAGAGTGGAGAGAATACTGTAATATTCTTAAATATAGTAGAATATTTTTCAGAGTTTGTCCCGTGGTTTTTCCCTCGGTATTAGAGGGTTTTCCACGCTAAATATTGGTGTTCATTTTTTTATCGCTACCGTTGTGCTGCAAGATCTAATCTCTTTTGGATTTTGGAATTTTAATTTACACTTGCGTTAAGCTCGTCGAGCCTAACAAGTGGTATCATAGCTCCAGTTGGAGCTCGAGATTATAGTGTAAATTAAATGGAGGAGAACACCGGTACGATAATTAAACTCACTTCTACAAACTACTCCATTTGGAAGCCAAAAATGCAAGATATACTTTACTACAAGGATATGTATGATCCTGTAGAAAAGGGAGACACGAAGCCACATAAGGTGCCAGATGAAGACTGGAAAAAGTCTCATCGGAAGGCTGTCAGTCTGATTAAGCAGTGGGTGGATCTTAGTGTATTCCACCATGTAGCCACAAAGACAAATGCCCAGACTCTGTGGAAGAACATCGAAAAGATGTATCAAAGAAAGATCGCACAAAACAAAACTTTCGCTATTAGAAAGTTGGTGAATTTAAAGTATCCGGAGGGAAGATCAGTTGTCGAGCACTTGAGTGACTTTTGTAACACCCTAAACCCCACATATCATTTTCTAATAAAAATATAATAATTATTAAAGCACGTAAGGGTGTCACACATCTTCATCAAATAAAAAGTACTTTATTTAGATTAAAAAAAACGTCGTAGCAGAATAGTTTTCAAAAACTTTAAAGTATACATCTCATCATAGTTTCAACAAAAACTGAATACAATAGAATTCAAAAACATAGTCTAAATAAAATAAATCCCCAATCCCTAGTGTCACAGATCAGAGCATCGACTCGATAAAGACTCCCAAAAGCTTTAGGTAAACGAGTAGGGTTCAAAACCATCCTCAGAGGCTCACTACTAAACTTCTTTTTCTTGCAAATCTACACCACAAGGGTGAGAATATATCCAACACAAGAGATGCATAATCATAATGAATAGAAACAAGACATAAAACACATAAGCATCATCAATCATACATTCATATATAAATTATTCACATCATCTAATAATCATCTTTCATCATTTGATAATCACAATCATATCACCATCTTTAAATGAACTCATCTGCAAATATAAATTTATATATATAGATACTACGTCTTTAAATATACTACATCTTCAAATATACTTGACAACAGTGGCGGAGCCAGAAAAAAAAGTTAGGGTGGGCCACTAAAATTAACCGTTTAAAAAATTGTTTAAAGCTTCGCAAGATAGACCTATAATTGAATTATTTAAATTTTTCGGATGGGCCACCAAACCACGTTGCGGGATTTTGGATCAACCGAAACCTAAAACCGACATAAAATTGTATAAAATCTCGCAAAATAGACTTATAATTGAATTATGTAAATTTTTGGGTGGGCCACTACACCACTTTGCAGGAATTTGAATCAACCGAAACCTAAAACCGACACAAAATTGTATAAAATCTCGCAAAATAGATCTTTAATCGTTGATTTTTTAATTTTTCCGGGTGGGCCGTGGCCCACCCCAGCCCATGAAGAGCTCCGCCACTGCTTGACAATGAATGCAATGTCCCTAACTCGACTCTATATGCATGTGGTACCAAACCTACTCATCGTAGATAATTTGGATATCAGAGGTATGTTACTGAATTATCCCCCATCGTTAAATCTCATCGTTAAATAGACTTGACCATGAATGCATGAACACCAAGTAATGATTCGACAATGCACATCTGTATATGACTCAACAGTTACACATCTTTAAACAGCACCATCATCAAATATCACATCTTTATATAACACATCTTTAAATCACACATCTTCAAATATCACATCTTTAAATTACACATCTTCAAATAGCACATTTTTATATAACACATCTTTAAACCACACAACTTCAAAAAGCTCATCTTTATATAACACATCTTTAAATCAATACATCTTCAAATAACAAATCTTTATATAACACATCATCAAATAACTCATCAATTCAATTCATCGAATAAAAGAAAACATGATCTAAATTTTTAATTAATCTTTATCATATAAAAATAATAAATAATAGTTGCAGTAGCTTATAACTATTGACAATCAAGGCAGTGCATATGAAACAAATCTCGTCATGTATTTTGAATTAGCCTTTTGGAATTGATTAAAAGCATTGACTTCTAAAAACTAAAGAGTCTGCACCAATAATTATGCTATGATATCTCTCTCATATTTTGATATAAGGGGACAAGAATAATGTACTTAATTTGTGTATTTTCTTTTCGTCAAATTTTGCTATCAAATTCGATGAATCAAGTAAAACATGCTAGCTCTGATAATGGAATAGGGTTTAACATGCAATTGCTATAAAATGAGTCTATGTGAGCAAACGATACATCTATTTCTATATCATAATTTAAGGGCCGCTAATGGAAAAGTTATTAAGCTATTCAAACTCATTGACATTACAGGACACTTTAAAGCATCATCAGGCTCGTTTATACCCTAATTTTATTCTTCCATGAACCTTTGTTTAATTTTGTCAGAATCGTAAAAATCAAATATATAACTAGAAAATTTAGACAAAATAATATACCCGAAATCAAAGCAATCAATTAGAGCATGAATTTAACAATTAATTAAAAGATCATGTAAAAAATAATGGAAAGAAAACCCTTATGGTGAATAGAGACGCCCCCCATTACCTCTAGTTTTTCGAAGTTGATGAATTTCTACGGTAAAATCTCTCTCTAATTTCTCCTCGCTATGCCTCCTTGTCTCTTCTCTCTACAACCCTTGTCTCTTCTCTCTACAACCCTAGTTTTTCTTTTGCCGTTTTGTTTCTCTCTTTCTCAGTAACCCTTTTTCTCTAATTATCTTCTCTATTTTTAAACTCTAATTGAGTTTGTTACCGGTCTTTTCAGATTACTACATATGTCCTTTAGGTTTGTTACTAATCTTTTCAAATTACTATATGCACCTCTCGAATTTGTTACTATTATTTCTGTAACTACACCGTTTTACTATTCACACTCCCCTCTAGTTAAATCGTTAAAGCACTATTCATCTCACTAACTACACCTCTTTTCTACCCAATTTTACTGATCCCCCGTTCGCACTCTAATTTCTTATTCTCTCTAAAAAAAACTCTATTTTCTTTCAAAATATTATTTTCTCTCACTCTTTAATCGACTAACCAACTCATCTACTTTCCCCTTACCTATTCTTCCAATAAATACAAATATTTAAATTAATACTACCTAACAACCAATACTAATAATAACATTAATACTAATATTATCTAATAATAATATTAATAAACTAATATTAAAAATTGGGGTGTTACAACTTTCAAGACTTGGTAAACCAATTAGTTGCCATGAAGCTGGTGCTGGATGATGAATTACAAGCACTATTACTTTTGAGTTCTTTGCCGGAAAGTTGGGAAACTTTGGTGGTGTCATTAAGCAACTCTGCTTCAGATGGAGCGCTCACTTTGTCCCAGGTAAAAGATAGTATGTTCAATGAAGAAACAAGAAGAAAAGACATGGGATCAAGTAGCTCTCAAGCCCTTGTCACGGAGAAGAGAGGTAGAAGTAAAAGCAGGGAGAGATCCAATAAATCCAAAGACAGATCACAATCTCAACCTCGAAGAAAGTTCAAGTGTTTTCACTGCGACGAAGAAGGTCACATTAAAAGAAATTGCAAGTCTTGGAAGAACAAAGAAAAGAAGGATCGGAGGAATCAAAGACCAGACGAAGATGAAAATACCACAACCCCAGTAGTTGATGGGGAAGTGGTGTTGCTTTCTGTTGAAGAAGAAGAATGTCATGTTGCAGATTCATGTGTTGAATGGGTCATTGACTCGGCAGCTTCTTATCATGCCACTTCCAACAAAGAATTCTTTACGATGTACAAAACTGGAGACTTTGGCAAAGTAAAGATGGGAAATAATAGCATTGCAGATATTGTTGGAATTGGTGATGTGTGTATTCAAACCATTACCAGTTTCACACTAACACTAAAGGACGTGTGACATGTGCCGGATTTGCGTCTAAATCTAATCTCTGTCCATGATCTTGATTTAGCTGGATTTCAAAACAACTTTGGTGATGGAAAGTGGAAACTTACCAAAGGATCGTTGATGGTTTCTAGACGCGCCATGTATTCGACGCTTTACAAAACTCAAGTCAAGTTGATCAAAGATGGCTTGAATGCAGTTGAGAATGTTGCTTTGTCAGATTTGTGGCATAAAAGGCTGGCTCATCTAAGTGAAAAAGGATTGCAAATTTTGTCAAGGAATTCCCTCATTCCATCTGACAAAGGTACTAAGTTGAATCCTTGTGATTATTGTTTATATGGCAAGCAACATAGAGTATCTTTCAGTAGAACTTCAAAGCTGAAAGATAACATATTGGATATGGTGTATTCTGATGTGTGTGGACCCATGGAAGTTATAAAAATATAAATAAACATTTTGGTGCTTTGGAAGCTGAAAGATAACATATTGGATAAATTAATATGTGTGTGGACCCAATATGTTATCCAATATGTGTGTGGACCCATGGAAGCTATACCAACATTTTTTATATTTTTTTCCACTAAAAATGTTTATTTTATATCACTAAATTGTTGTGTAATACATAAAAATACCAACATTTAAACATTTTTTAAATCAATACATATCAGTAAATTGAGTCAAAGAAATATATGCGATTAAAGATGTGAATTATTGAGAATATTTTGGTACTTTAAAATGAAAATCAAATTTCTTCATCATTGTATCTTTAAATCCATATATGAGAATAAGTAAATAAAATTGTAATAATTGTGTGGAGGAGAATGAATGTATTTTTATGTTAACATATCTTCAAGTTTAATCAATATTTAATTATTAAGATAAAATGGTGCTTCAAAATAACCTATCAAGAAAAAAAAATACCGTATAAAGAAATTTGAAGTTACTTGCACATACTTCAGTTGATGCAAACAGGGGTTGTAAAGATGAGGTTAATTGAGTTCATTAACGGCTCCGTTCGGTTAGTGAATTGTTATTCACACATTTTTTTTTATTGTAAATCAGAGGTGAGTATATCTCATGTGAAATATATGAGCTATCCTGTTTATTTGTCTCCTAACGAACGACACTGCATAGTCAAAGTAACTACATAAGAGACTCTTAATATTTAATCATAACCACTAATCACTTGCGTGAATTTCTTTCACTAAACAAGATATGATACTACACTAAAACATCTCAAAGAACATATGCCTATGCCTAGGGGTGTACATGGGTTTGATCAACCAACAAAACCCGGTCAAACCCATCCAAAAAAACTCAAAAATGTGGGTTGAGTTGGGTAATTGGGTGAGTATAATTTTAAAAATGAAAACCCAAAAAAAAAAAAAAACGGGTTTCGGGTAAAACCATATCCAAACCCAATAAACCCACTTACCCAATAATGCCAACATTTTTATTTTTATTTTCATTAGGAAGAAGGAAAATACAAAAGATTTTGGTCATAAATCAAATCTAATTTTCAAAATTGACAAAATGCATTCCCTATATTGAAAATCAAAACATGTTAGAGTTACAAATTCGGATGTTGCACTTTTTTTGTTGTTTTGATAGTAATGCAATTATATGTCATGCAACTTTAGTTTGTTGCAAGTATTTTATGATAAAATTCATTATTTCATATTTATCATTTATAATTTTTTTACGCGAAAATATAATGAAAATATGTTCTACAATTTTTTTTAGAAAATAAAAAAATTGAGTAATTTTTATGAAAAAAATCATCATTTATTCATTTAATGTTAACAAAAAAACATAAAAATAATTTGGGTAACCCTTTAATGTTAACAAAAAAAACATAAAAATAATTTGGGTAACCCAAACCAGAAATTAGTGGGTTTGCCCAAACCGGCCCAATAGTGTAACAGATGGTTATTTTATCGAATTCTGCTCTTTACCCAACACATTTTGCTCGCGCCCAACTGGAATACCGAAAATACCCCAGTGTGAGTTAACTCACGCAGGTGTTAAATTCTGCGCAACTTAACTCACGCTGGAATTAACACTTGCGTGAGTTAACTCACACTGAAATTTACACTTCGTGAGTTAACTCGTGCAGGGGTATTTTAGAAAATTTAATTGAACGCGAGTGTTTTGTGTTAGAAGAAGAACAGAATTCTATTTTACCTCACCTAAACTGGCCCATGTACACCCCTACCTATGCCCTCTCAATTTTGCATTTATACAACCATGCTACCACGAACCGAAATATATCAAAAGTTTTGAAGTTTGATTGATTCTATTTCTTTTTTATCCACATCTTTTACTGTTCTTTAATGGGCTATTTAAGGCAAAGGAATAAAAAGAACCTCAGGCTAGGGATCAACATGGATTAATCATTGCCATTCGTTTATATTTAAATTAAGAGTTAAGATTTCAAATGAGTTACTCTTTTTTTCTTTCTTTTTTTTGAAAGGTCAAACGGCTTATACTCTTAAAGCGGAGTATGGTCTATGATTATAATGATTTTAACCCAAAAAAAAATGGTCAAAAGAATAATTTGCATTTATTATACCACCTTTTTTAAGAAGTCACATTCATGAGCTTCGACGATATATAACAAGAAGTAGATCATATGTTTCATTACCCACTCTACTATGCAAGTATGATGGTTTTGGTCAACAAAATTGTATTCTTAATTTCAATGTTACTAACTATTCTCGTTGCTTTGCAGTTTGTAGATGGTAAAACTGATGCTTACTACACTATATATGAACACATTATCAATAACATGACCAATACTGCACTTGGTGTTCGTTGTAAAGACAAAAATCATGATGCTGGATTTCGAACAATAAATTTTCAAGAAGTTTACACTTTCAGTTTTATGCCTAATCCTATTCTTAGAGTAACCTTATGGTTTTGTCGATTTACATGGAATAATGATTTTCAATACTTTGATATTTATATACAAAAACGAGATTACAGATCTTGCACAAAGGACTGTACTTGGTTTATAAATCGGTCTGGACCATGTAGGCTTAAGGGGACATCTTTAGATTGTTTTCCATGGAATCCAAAAGTTACTATAGTTTATGAAAATAGGCAACTTGGTCATGAGAATAATACTCTTAATGTGTAATTTTATCGTCAACTATGTCTCCTTAAAATTTATATAGTTGGAATAACAAAAATAATGGAATAATATAAGTTTTGTTATAGTTTCTTTTGACTCGTATGAGTTTTGGTCTAATTAATCATCAAATATTGAGCATTACGATTTATGAGTTTGATCTTCTTTTCTTTCTCAATTTTTGGTTACTTCATTTAAAAGTGAATATTTCTTCTATTGCTTCGTTTAAAAGTGAATATGTTTTTGCTTCCCTTTCCTTTGTTTTTCTTTTGTTTTTAAGATCATCTTAGGCTTTCTTTGCGACTTTGGAGGAGAGGGAAAGTCCTTTGTCTTGTTTGGGTGTTTAAAATACTAGCCCTTGTTAGTTACATATTAACTTTTTAAATCAAATTTACACATTTGATTTTGTGAATTCTTCATATTTAATATAATTAATTCTTTAAAATTTTATCATGATTTTTGCATTTTTGCAATTAGGGATCAATCAAATGAAATATATTATTTTTGCTCTGATTTTAAATGGGTCCTCCTGTTAGTCAAATATCAAGTTAAAAAAAATAAAAAAATACTTGATGCTTATTCAACCACTAATCACACAAGATCCAAGAAATTGGGGGGGGGGGGGGGGGTGTTTAC
>Ga0228710_1012564_pt1 | contig 10458 bp, 3 predicted proteins | sample MedpolnodulmetaG_FD_177995 | JGI IMG/M metagenome (GOLD analysis project Ga0228710, IMG submission 177995) | Root nodule microbial communities from Medicago polymorpha collected in Santa Monica, California, United States - pink nodules | ecosystem: Host-associated > Plants > Roots > Nodule... | reverse complement strand
TAATATATGACTCTTGTATCTGAATTCCGACTTATGTCGCTTTCCGTATTGTATGATTTAATGTATCCAGTATCAGTTTTAACGAACGTATTAAGTATTCTAGACACTTTTAATACGGGCGTTACAGGTCTTGTTTGTAATTATCAGTTAAGTCTAATTATTCATGGCTCAATCTTAATTATGTTTGTAAAGTCTATCTAATACTTTTAAATGTATGTGTTAATTAATTCCTAGCCACTTCCATGTATGAAATTTTTTCACTTCCTAGCTCCTTTTTTTTTAACAGCCAAAATTTTATGAAGCCAACACAGCCTTCTCAGGAAGAGAAAACCAGGCGAAAATCAACCAAACACGGGCCCTGAACCTGAAAACACAGCAGGGAACAGGAAAAACAAAAACAAAACAGCAGCAACGAGCAACTTGAAAAAACAATTTTGGCTCTAAACAGTGAATAGTGACCGGCGAGAGCGGAGACAACAGGAACGACGTGAAATGAGAAAACGGCGAAGCAAATCAAAAACGGTGAAGCAAACAGTTGGTGAATGGTGAAGGATTTGGATTTTGGTGAACGGTGAAGCAACAGTAAAGCCATCGTTTTTGAGGATTTGGATTTTGATAAGGATTTAGATTTAGGTTGGATTGAGAACTAAGCAGCAAACAGTGAATCAACGTGAATTGAAACAATCCATTTGGATTTTGTTTAGATTTAGATTTAGTATGGATTTGAGAAAGTGATTGAAATGATTTTTTTTGTTAGTTGTTTCACGTTTTTGTTCAATTAGAGAAATGGATTTTTGTGAAAAGAAAAATGAAAAGATAATATTGAGGGAAAATATTTTGGGAAGCATGAAAAAAAATTGTGGGAAGAAAGAAAAAGAGAGGGAAATGAAATATGGTAAAAAAAATAAAGAAAAAAGAAATTAAGAAAAATGTGCAAATTTTTTAGCATCCATATTCATGGATGCTATTTGTAAAATTAAAAATTACAAAAATTTAGCATCATAATTAATGGACGCTAATTCTATAATAAAATTTTAAAAATATTAGCGTCTACAATATATTTTATAGAGTCCACAATTTTGAAGCTAAATTTCATAATAAAAAGGAATTGAAAAAAATGCATTTGCATCAATGTTTTTGGACGCTAAACACACAATATTAGCATCAGAAATGGCCTGAAGTTAAAATTTCTGAAGCTAAATGGCCATTTTCTTATAGTGTTCATATTCTTCTTCTTCTTCATGTAGATCAATGCATGCTTCAAAATCTGAGTAGAATTATGAGCTCTTTTGGTATAGGTGGTTCACGTGCCTTAGGACATTTTCTCTTATATGCCAAATCCATAGTTCATGAAATGTTTAGGCATAACTAGATAAGTAGACTTAGCCATTGTTGAATCTTGATCTGTTAAAATGATTTTAGGCTTTTCTCTACCCATTGCTTTGAGAAAAGTTTCAAATAACCATTGAAAAGAATTATTTGTTTCATCATAGAGCAATGTTGCCCCAAAAACAACTGTGTCTGAAGTTATTCAGTCCTACAAATACTTCCAATGGTTGATAATCCTTATTCATCTTGTATGTTGTATCAAAAGTGGTGACATCAAAATATCCATAGTGGTTTATCATTTGTGCATCCGCCCAAAAGATATTTGTTATTTGCTCTTCGACATCCATTTGAAAGTCATAAAAGAAAGAAAGATTTTCACTTTGTCCTTTGAAATACATCAAAGACACACCTACTTCACCATACCATAATGAATGATTCGTTTTAGTTCGAAGGAAATTCTTATGGTCTTGTCTTGTATAACCAACAATGTCTATTCCACCAACTTGCTTGGACACATACACATGAAAATCCTTTGGTTTTAATCCGGATTTGACAACCAACAAAATTTGTGATGTTTGTGACTCAGATATGCATCGATGAAAGCGAATCATATGAACGTATCCCGGTGATTGACAAAGGTGATTATGTTCAACTACAAAGTCGACAACCTTGTATTTTCCAATTTTTTTATCAAGTTAAATAACCATGTGTGCTTTACAACCTTAGGAAATCGAGAGGATCCGAACGCATTCATAACATATGAAAGGAATGAATGAGGTAAGACTTCCATTAAAGTAGGAGTTTATTTTAATCTATATAAAATGAAATAATATTCGGAAGAAAAAAAAAAACTCCAACATATGTTTTACCAAGAACAATATGATAGAAAAACTTGAGCTTATAGAATGGTACTCAAAATTTTAATGTTCCATATAAAAAACTATCATGATCATAACATTAAGCACCTCATTTTTTAGAATTTAAGGACACACTAGTACGAACCTATATAAAAGATCATATTCAAGTAAGGTCGTGGCAAGTACCTCATTTTCAAGTGTAGTTTTTCACTCAAGATTATTTTTCATATTATGCATTTCACTCTTATGAGTCAATCTTCAATAGCCAAATGACTTACGCTTCTCTTCTTATTCTTGAGTAGCCAAACGTCACACACCAATGGAGAAAGATCACGCAAAGGATGCACCACTTTCAGCAAGTTTAATTGATGAAAATGTAAAATCTCAAAGAACTACTCCCTCTCATCTTATATATAAGCATCCATTTGACTAAAAATTTGTTTTTAAATATAAAATCTTTTTCAAATTACTAGATGTATTTATTATTTTTCTTCTTAAATATACCCCTAATTAATACTCCTAACTTGTCTTAATATATGAAAAGTCAAATTTAATACACATATAAATAAATCACAATTTGATATTAACACACAAATTAGACACATTTTGTTACGCTAACAACTTTTTTAAAAAACGTAAAAAGACAAAAGTGGCTTATATATAAAGACAGAGAGAGTAAAAGACATAATGTTTGCATATAAAAATGAGTTTTTCCTATCATCACTAATCGTTCTCATACATTTCCATTCAGTGAATATCTTTGTCAGTGAAGCATATCCATTCAAAACCTCGAAAAAGGGAGTCACAAAATTCTCAGCATCAAAACTTAAAGGGTTTTATTAACAAGTGCTTTAAAGGCACTTATTAAGGATTCAAAAATAGTAATAATTGAAAACTTTCATGTAAAAAAGTTAGCTCCGTGATATTTCAATACGTTGAATGCACCAATTCTAAGATAAAATTTCTTATCAAAAGCCTTAAATATACTTGTTAGTATTTCCCAAACTTAAATCCATTCGTTGGTGTTAAGTTAAGTAAATACTAAAAATAATTTGACAACTCCAAATAAACACAAGTCGGCTTTCATATGTCAATTAACGTTGAGAGAAATAACCACATTATCTGTGGAAATAAAAAGGATTCGGAGGGAACTTAGGTATCATCTGCATTTATAAACATGATAAGTTCAAAAAAAATATAGTAAAAAAAATAAATATAAGGCTTTGTTTGGGATTTAGGAGGGGAGGGGAAGGAAATACTTTGGGCGAAGAGAAATATAAGGAAAAATTGAGAAATCTTTTACATTTTTTGAAAGAGTGTTTTTTTAGAGAGTGATAAATTAATGCTTATAATTAATATATTTTTAATTTTAAGAATATTATAACAACGTATATTAAATTTGAAGAATTCATATAAATCCTCCCAAACTCCCCAAAACCCTCCTCCAATACAATTTTTTAGTTTCCTCAAATGACGAGGGTTTTATATTTTGAAGAAAAATAAGCCCCCCAAAGCCCCTCCTTCCAATGTCCTTTATTCTTCCACTTCTTCCTTTTTTTCCACACCTTTTCTTCCTTTGGGCTCCAAACTCACAAACAAAGCCTAAATAAAACTTGACCTCTAGGTGAATTTGGCAACGGGACTATATAAATTATTATTAAGAGAGAGAAAATGAATGTAGAAATGATATTCTGATTACTTGTGAATGAAGGTACATAGAGTATTTATACATGAAAGCTAGAGCGCAATAGTTACAATGAAGGAGAAGTATTACATTTCTATCTAATCACTCTAAATTTAATTGCTTGTGATGCAAGTCATGTCCTCTATGTGTGCTATTATCCAATAATTATTTAACCAACCATTACTACTTTTCACAAAAATTAATATGATTGAATTTCTCCTCTGCCTTTTTAATGTAATAAATAGAAAGAAAGAACTTGCAAAGTGGACATAGTCCAGATAAGAATCTGGATTACAAATATCCCATGCACCAAGTGTTTGGCAGCAATAATAGTTGACAAAAAAATTAGACAATCCATAGAATCAATTTTCATGTAGTGACTATATAATTAGAAATATGACCACTCAGCAATGAGTAGCAAACGATTACAAATTGAAAAAATTAATAAACATGAAAGTAAATCAAAATTAACAAATTCATAAGTAAATTATTAAGGGAGTTTATAAGAATCTCACCTAGGTTAAAAACATATCATGAGTCACATTATTTGTATCTCTATTTTTTTTCACAGCCATCTTTAATATGGCTAATGATAAACATAGGTCGTGCCACCCTTTTTTTTTTTAACCTATTTCTCTTATTTTTATGAAGAACTAAAACAGAAGTTTGACACAGGCACACAGCGATCTTCAATATAATCACTTATGTTCATGTTGTGTCGGTGTTTGTTGAAGTCAGGCACCAACTTGTGTCCGACACTAACAAAGCGACACCGAAAAGAATTTAGTGAAACGAACTAATTAATGTAATCATGGGAACCGACACAATTTACTATTTTAGACAATTCTCAGTTTTAAATATTGAACAAATAAGCAAGCTAACCTTTGAATGCCTGAGAAATCAAGGGTTGTTTGTATGTTGTACCCTGCAACATGAGACAGGTTCAGCATCTGAACTGAGACTTGCAAATGAAGTGCGGAGTCATGCCAACCAAAATATATTAGACCTAACAAAAAATAATTAGAATTTGCTTTACAGAATATGGAGCATGAAATGCGCTTGGAATGAAGTGAAATGGAAACAGTTTTTCAGGAGACTCACGTCCTTAATGCAAAGGAACCAATAAATTATTAGTAAATAAAATGGTTTTAAGGCGAAAATATTGTAATTGATATATTTGTTTGCTTTGTGTGTGATGGGAGATTAGTAACAAAATGAAGGGTTTTGCTTGAAAATATTGTAAGTGATATATTTGTTTGCTTGTTACTTTGTTCATTATTCGTGCAAAACTTTCCCTAGGTTTCTGGTCATGCTTGAAAAATATTACATGTCTATTTATTTGAGTGTGTTTTGCATCATGTATCACAATTGTGTATATTTGACCAGTTCTGGTTGCTTTAATTGGTTATACTATTAACAATTTAAAAACTAGTACTGTTTGTATTAATATCTCACACACAATTCTGAATTGCGAAAAAGCATCTGCTCCTGTTATTGTCTTTTTCATGAAACCTGGTTGATGACTTAGTGACACAGCTATCTAAATGTGAAGAAGGTGTGTCACCATAAGGGATGCAGTTCTTATTGCACTTTTGTAGTGTCACAAGTAAGAGTTTTAGTAGTCTGAAACAATCAGAATGACTAAAAGTAAAATCGAGTTAATATCACTCAGGAGCGATTGTTACGGGTAAAGGAAGTTTTACAGATAGGTGTAGATGCAAGCGAAGATTCAGACCTACCAAGGAAGTAAGTAAGCCTTTAAGAACACATGTTTTGTACGTGTCATAAGGTTTTCCAATTTTGTTAGTTATTTTTATCTTTTTATTCGGCACTGATCTAAATTTTATCCAGTTTAGACTTATATTGAATCTTCTAGCAAAGTAAACAATAAAAGACTCATGTTAGAAGAAACAATGAAGCATTTTGGCGGAAACATTGTCTGATGCTCAGCAACGGAAACTAAAGGATCAGCTCAATCAAGCGAAAGTTTATATTACAACGGAAACATAGTTTGTGAAACTTCCTTTACCCACAACCGAAGCTCCTGAGTGAGATGGGGAATGTTCCTTACTGTCTGAAGGGTAAGATAAACTTTAGCTTGATTGAGCTGATCCTTTAGTTTCCGTAGCTGAGCATCCGACAATGTTTCGCCAAAAGCTTCATTGTTTATTCTGACATGAGTCCTTTATTGTTTACTTTGCTAGAAGATTCAATGTGTTGTTTCCCTTGCTTGTTAAGCTATAAGAACATGCACCAAATTTAAAGAAATTTTCAATGAGCATTTAAGAGTGTTTTTTTTCATTACATTGATGTAATTGTCAGAGATATATGGAAAATAATGTTGATGGAAAGGCTCATTTGTTTTTTTTTTCATTTTCAAGGAGCTAACTATCTAACTAGCTAGGGAAGTAAATGATTCGAATTATAGAAGTTTCCTGTGACCATAGGTAAAGAATATAAGACTCTTGATAAGAGTTTATATATAGAGGCAATCAAGCATCCATTATTCAAACCATAAGAATATTCTCCATAGCTAACTCAGTCATCTTAATCACCATTTTCCGGGTCAATAACCTCTCCTAGATCGTCGTTGTCATCATCATCATCATTTTCCTCGTCGTTGTTTTCCTCATCCTCATCATCATTGGCTTCAGTGTTGCCCTCTTGATGCCCCAGATCCACAACCTCGCCAGGATCATCTGCATTGGCTTCATCATCGCCAAAGTCTTCAACATTAATATCGCCTTCTTCATCGTCACTCATATCATCAACATTGTCATCTTCATTATTGTTTTCATGATGATATGGATTCACAACCTCCCCAAGATCATCATCATCTACCGGGTCCTCGTCCTCGTTAAAGCCTAAAATATCGACATCTTCATCTTCATCCTCTTGAGCATCATCATCACCTTCAGCTTCATCTACATCGCTGTGAGCGTAGTCTTCATCAGAATCCGAGTCGTCATCATCACTGTCCGACTCATCTTCATCACTATTATCATCATCATTTTCCAACTCATCTTCATCACTTTCTCCATCATTGTCCAAGTCAAGTTCATCATTGTCCATGTCATCTTCATCTTCATCATTGTCATTGTCATCATTCTCAGTATGATCATCTTCATTGTTGTCGGTGTCATCTTCCTCATAATCAGCTTCGTCGTCGTTACTATCCGTATCATCACCATCATTATCATCAGAATTATCATCACCGTTGTCACCTTCATCTTCCTCATTATCAGCTTCGTCTTCATTGCTATCCGTATCATCACCACCACTATCAGAATTATCATCACCGTTGTCACCTTCATCTTCCTCAGTATCAGCTTCGTCGTCATTTCTATCCGTATCATCACCACCATTATCAGAATTATCGTCACTGTTGTCACCTTCATCTTCCTCATTATCAGCTTCGTCTTCATTACTATCTGTATCGTCACCACCACTATCAGAATTATCATCACCGTTGTCACCTTTATCTTCCTCATTAGCAGCTTCGTCGTCATTTCTATCCGTATCATCACCACCACTATCAGAATTATCGTCACCGTTGTCACCTTCATCTTCCTCATTATCAGCTTCGTCTTCGTTACTATCCGTATCGTCACCACCACTATCAGAATTATCATCACCGTTGTCACCTTCATCTTCCTCATTAGCAGCTTCATCGTCATTTCTATCCGTATCATCACCACCACTATCAGAATTATCGTCACCGTTGTCCCCTTCATCTTCCTCATTATCAGCTTCATCGTCATTACTATCTGTATCTTCACCACCATTATCAGAATTATCATCACCGTTGTCACCTTCATCTTCCTCATTAGCAACTTCGTCGTCATTTCTATCCGTATCATCACCACCACTATCAGAATTATCGTCACCGTTGTCACCTTCATCTTCCTCATTAGCAACTTCGTCGTCATTTCTATCCGTATCATCACCACCACTATCAGAATTATCGTCACCGTTGTCACCTTCATCTTCCTCATTATCAGCTTTGTCTTCGTTATTATCCGTATCGTCACCACCACTACCAGAATTATCATCACCGTTGTCACCTTCATCTTCCTCATTAGCAGCTTCATCGTCATTTCTATCCGTATCATCACCACCACTATCAGAATTATCGTCACCGTTGTCACCTTCATCTTCCTCATTATCAGCTTCGTCGTCATTACTATCTGTATCTTCACCACCATTATCAGAATTATCGCCACCGTTGTCACCTTCATCTTCCTCGTTGTCAGCGTCGTAGCCATTGTTATCCGTATCATCACCACCATTATCAGAATTATCACCACTGTTGACAGCTTCATTGTTACTATTTTCAGAGTCATTACCGGCATTCTCAGTGTCGTCGCCACCACCATCATTATCATTGTGATCTTCACTGTTGTCAGCGTCATCACTGCCATTGTCTGCATCGTCATCGCCACCACCATCATGATCCTCTTGATTAGGCTCTTCAATATTCTGAAATAAAGGACACAACTTCAACCCAAATAGCTGAATCTCTAAGTTTGAGTGCCTCTTCAGAAAAACATTTGTTACCTGCAAAATTACTCTAACATTCAAAATCTTCCAAAACAAATCAGCTAATTCCTTTGTATTGATAATCGATCGACGAATTATGTTTATATATTTTAAATGACAGATTTACTTACCTGTGTGCATCCGAAGAGTTTAAGTGACCTTAGAGACAAGCATCTATCCACAATTAAACCAAACTCATTGTCTGTCAAGTTTTGACACCATGATAGATCTAAGGTATGCAAATTTTTGGCATTGTTTGCAAGTGATAAAGATGTCTGTTGGCCAACCTGGATTAAACCAAATGTGACAGACACTCTAAAAGATTAACAATAGTCTCGAATAGCTATGTAATATTTAAGAATCGGTTGAGTCGACAATGTCTTCCACAAACAGTAGAACAAATTATTGTTTTGTGAAATCAATCAACATTACTTATATAATCTATATCTTAAATAAATTATCATAAGAGTTGGTTATGAAATCAATCTTTGAAGATAATGATACAAATAAATTGCAAACAATTCCAATATAAGTTGCAACCAGATTAATCCTTTCATGAGCATGGAAAAGCCTTTACAACATGTTACAATATGATAAGTGCTAATGTGTTCAACATGAGAGACATTTGGCAAGAAAAATATTAAAAAATACTCTACATATAATAGCAATACTCTACCAATCCATACATATAATAGCAATACTCTACCAATCCATACATATAATAGCAATACTCTACCAATCCATACATATAACAGCAAAAAATACTCTACATATAAGTTATGTTTTTATACAATAGATTACTAGTTAGAGAATCTATAGCATCTTAAGGAAGACAGGTCAGCAGAAGTCAAATTTGAGTCTTGAAAATCATAAATCTTCCTACAGATAATATATAGAGTTCTGCTAGTTAGTCAGTAAGAATTATCCTAATATAGATTATCACAGAAACAAAGATACTTATCCTACTAAAAAGCTAGAAATTACTAGCAAAAGAAATGCATCAAAAAGTATAATGAAATCAGAAAATTTCATAAAACAAGAGACCACCTGAATGGATTGCGGCAGAAATTCAGTTTGCGCAGTTCTCGACAACTATTTGTAAGATATCCAATAGTTAAATCGGTCAGTTTGGACAAGTTCATAAGATCAAGAGCATGCAGTCCTGGACAATGTTCAGCAATGACTACCATGGATGCATCCGTCAAATTTCTGCACATTGATAAATATAACACAAATATTAGAAAATAAAAATAGAAAATATGTTCACAAAGTAAACGGAGCCTTAAAATAGTACTTACATAGAGTCCTTTAAAACAAGCTCCTTAATGTTGTGACCACATGCAATGATGTAACTCTCGATAAACTTATCACTAACAGTTGGAACACCGGCTAGCGACAGCACTTCTAATTGTTCGAGTCGCGTCAATCCCGACAAGATCAGATCAGCATCAATGAGTATGCAATCATCAAGATACAACTCTTTCAAAATGGATCCTAATGAATCGGCCAAAATATTAAGGCTAGCAAATGTGAGAAGAGAACATTGACTTAGATTTATGGATCTAAGCGCCGTTGCAGAAGAAACTAGTAACGGCAACCCTTTATCCGTAAGACGACGTGCACCAGTGAGAGATAGACTGATCAATCTAGACAAGCAGCTTGGTGACTTTGCCAATGTAGAAAGTAATGTATCTTCAGTTATAACTCGTCCACATTGGTCAAGTTGTAGCACCTATTCCACACATAAATGTACAAACATGAATTAAGATCTCACAGATCTTCTGATAGCAGACAAATCATACAAAAGTTAAAGCTAGTTTATATATTGCCACTAAAATCTTACAATGGAACAATGAAAAACCTTGAAAAGTTGTACGTATGCAAATGGAAAAACCTTAAATAACAGAAAAATATATCATACATTGAGATTTTCCAATACAAGAAAAACTATAATTCATTAGTTGCAAAGGGAAATAAAGTTATAACTTCAAAGCTGTTTACTACCACCATAGCAATAAAAAGCATCATAAATTCTCACCATCTAATTAT
>Ga0228710_1012563_pt1 | contig 10459 bp, 15 predicted proteins | sample MedpolnodulmetaG_FD_177995 | JGI IMG/M metagenome (GOLD analysis project Ga0228710, IMG submission 177995) | Root nodule microbial communities from Medicago polymorpha collected in Santa Monica, California, United States - pink nodules | ecosystem: Host-associated > Plants > Roots > Nodule... | reverse complement strand
GTGTGTGCAGGTGCTTTATTTATAGTGCAAGGCTTAGGAAGTAGGGTTTGTTGAAGAGTGCAGAAAATCTGCACTTTGGATTGGAATGAAAGCTGTGTTTATCAATCAATGTGCTGAGTTTGTGGAACAGATGAGAAGCGTGAATTGGTTTGGAATGGCCTGTGTGAGGCGCGTGATGTGTGTTTGGATGAGGACCGCCTTTTTTGGACATTATTTGGACAAAATAAAATAATAATCAAAAGAGATAAAGACTAAAAAAGAAGTAAAAGAAAATGAAAAGAAATAGTGACTAATAAGAAAAAGATAAAAATTGAAATTAATTACAAAATAAAAGATGGAATTAAAGATAAAAAAAATAAAAACAAAATAAAGAGAGAAGAGGGCCCGACTCGGAATCAAATATGAGGTATTTTAAAATACCTCTCTGTCGAATTTTTCACTGAAACGTCAGAGATCGATCATGTCAAATTGCGTACGAATGTAGGGTCAAACGACACGTGTCAGTGATATCTTAGGTAAAAAATTGGGGTATGACAAGATGCTTTTGATGACGTGGCTTCAGGAGCGCTTTCTTCAGACGCACTTCTTCTGATGACCTTGCTTCTGATGACGTGTCTTCAGGAGCGCTTTCTTCAGACACATTTCTTTCAGATGCTTTAAGCTTCAATAAAAATTACTTTTGCTTTTTGACTTGTTCAATCAGAATCTTTATGAATAGTACTTTGATTTTGATCCTATACACTTGAAAAAATGTTTAGCATATCCAATTGATAATTTTTAATACCTTGTTATCATCAAAACTCAAGAGGTGATTTTGCGAAACACCCTTTGTTCCAACATATTTATCTTTAGGAGTGGCATTATTTAAATCCCTAAAATCAATACAGACTCTAAGAGTCCCATTTTTCTTAACGACGGACACTATATTAGCCAACCAGTCTAAATACCTTGCAGTTCCGATGAACTTGTCTTTTAAGAGTCTCTCGATCTCTTCTTTAATTTTCGACAAGACTTGCGGTGCATATCTTCTTGGAATCTGCTTCACCGGCTTTTTATCTAGTCGAATAGGTAACTTTAACTCTACCATTTCTCGACTCAAACCAGGCATTTCGTTGTAGTCCCAAGCGAAGCAATCTTTATATACTTTTATGAGTTCTACAATTCGATCCCTGAACTCTTTGTTGATTTTGGCACTAACATAGGTTGGCCTTTTAACAGAGCCATCCCCCAAATCCACTTCTTCTAATGGATCTTGTGCCCTCATTTTTGTAGTAGATCCCAACGGATCTTTTTCGAAACCCAGAGGTTCAACGTCGTATATACAATCCAGCCTTTGGCCATCGACGAAGTCATCCTTAGTATCCTCTACTACATTTTTTATCACCTCTTTTTGTAAAATTTCGGCCTCTTTGGCCGCTTGAAATTTGTTTTTGGCCACGTAGGCCGTAATTTTATCCCAAACATTGGGCTTGGACATCATTTACTCATCTGCATCCCACCTAGTTGGTGAGATTCCCTGTGCAGGACCATTTGAAACAAGATTATCAATTAACTTCTAGTAAGTTGAAGCTCTTCTCTTAAGCACATTCTCTTCCTTTGTGGAAGTTTCTGTATGATCCACTACTACATAGTCTTGATCAATAACCGCTCGATACCAAATAAAGCCAACATTTGGGTGGAGTTTCATGGAGAACATCTCGTTTTCTTGGACCTCATATCCAGGGCCAAGTGATATGCATGGTGGGATGCTTGCCAATTGCTTATCTAAATTCTTCTCGTTGATGTTATTTACTTCAGCCAAGAAATAACTCTGATCTACTTCGATGTTTTCTAACAAGCCATCTTCCCTCCATATAGCAAGCCTTTGATGCATCGTCGAAGGTACTACCCCAACACCATGAATCCATTCTCTACCCAACAGTACATTGAAATTTTCTTTGGATGGGACCGCCATGAACATAGTTGTTCTGTTGATGCTTCCTACCATCAATTCGACTTCAACAGCACCCAGGAAATTGCCAGATGTTCCTTCATAGTTAGATAATACCACATTGTGAGGTTCTAGATCAGAATCTGCAATCCCAATCTTTTTCAGGAAATATTGGGGAAACAAATTTACAGTAGCACCACCATCTATAAGGACTTTATTCACTCCAACGCCATTCACATTAGCTTGAATGAACAAAGGTTTGAGATGATGCCTCTTTTGGAAATCAGGTTTTTCGAACACGGCATGTTAGTTTTCAACGCAGCCATTGTCCATTACATAATAACATAATAGCTTGTGATTAGCCATCTCTTCTGTGAAGTCATCTTCAACTTATTTGATTTCTAACACAATGTCATATTCAACTGGGAGTACTGAAACAACATTGCAAACTATATTGAGACTGGGCTCTGAATTAGAAAAATTCGAAGTCAGTTCTTCGTCTTCCTTTGGAAGGTCTTTCTTTATGTCTGACAATGGAGGAAAGATTCTTTGAGTGGCTGGTTTTTTAACCATCTCAACGATCGCCACTCGCTTTCCTTTGTCTTTGCCAGTATTAGTCACATCTTTTAAGGCATCTGCCTTTTGCTGACGTTGAAATCTACACCATTGAGTTTTGGTCATAGGGTGTTTCCCTTTGTAGTTGTTATTGTAGGCATGTTTTTTGGAGTTCGATGCCTCTTTTTGGTTGGGGGTTGTGGCAATTCTCTTAACCCACTTAGTTGGAGGGGTAGATTAGCCAGATTTTTTGCCACCAGAAAAGATGCAAGTGTCTGTGGGTGACTTTGCAGGGGGATTGAAAGTTCTCATTTTGATTCCATTTGAGTTTCCCTATGTACGTGTCATCTTGTAGGGAATGCCTCTTTTGTTGAAACCACATTTTTGACGGTTGTCAACCCATTTGCCTTTCCTTTTCGATTGAGGTCGAAACCCTTCCACAGACTTTGCAGCTTCTTTGTCAAAAATTGCACTGTATCTGGGGCAGAGAATAACTTTTGTGTTATAAATTTTGTATCTTTTGAGGAAATCGATCAAATCTTCCTCAACCCTTGGAAATGCCACTTTCATTTTCTCAGCAAATTCGTCTTCAATAACCATTGCATTGTCAGATTGATGGTCTTCAGTAACCATTTCAGCATCTGTTGGCAATTTCTCCTTGGGTATTAACGTTTCAGCAACATTTCCAGCAACAATTTTTTCGAAGATTTCTACCATATTTATGTCAGCTATCTCAGCGTAAATGCAGTCAGCTTTCTTAAGAGGGTCAATGTCAACTTGCATTGGTTGTTTGGATTTGTCTCTGAACTTCAACTTACCTACATCGAGAGCTTTCTGCACAGAATACCTGAAACGAGTACAAAGAGACAAATTATGACCTAAGAACCCATGGAATTTACAAAATCCTCTCTTTTTCCGTAGCTCTAAAGTAGGCAACTTTAGATTTTTTGGCACTAATATTATGCCATCAGCAACCAGAAGGTCAAAGATTTCCTCACACTTAGAAATATCGAAAGATTTCCTCTCTTTTTTAATTCTTTGGTTCTTCAAGATTCTTTCCTTTTGATGGCCTTAACAATTTACATGCATAAGGAGGCCCATCTTTTAATTTTGTGAGATCAATTTCATTATCTTCGACACTATCTGATCCCCAATTGAAGTCTGGATCACTGTCATATGTATCAACATAGGCTATTTTCTCTTTTTTAAGAAACCTATTTGTCTTGGCTTTCTCAGCCTTAAGCCTTTCGACCTGTCAGACTCTACCTGCTAGTTGTGCCATATCTCTCAGATATTGAGTATCCAATTTCTTTCGAATGGAGTAGTCAAGACCACTAGCGGCCATTTTGACCAACTCATGTTCAGGCACTACAGTAAAACATGTAGCCTTAAGGAGTCGGAATCTATTCAAATAATCATCAATTGAGTCGTGCATTCTACGTCGAATGCTGGTTAGTTCTTTTAGACTAATTTTAGATTGACCCATATAGAATTGCTCATGAAAAGCCTTCTCTAATTAGTTCCAACTAAAAATAGAATGGGGAGGCAATGTGGTAAACCAAGTAAAAGCATTTTTTGTTAAAGAACTTGGAAAATATTTCATTTCAAAATTCTCATTATTTGTTATATCACCTGCCTCTGTCAAATATTGAGCAATGTGTTCAACGGTGGATTCATTAGTTTCCCTTGTAAATTTGGTGAATTTGGGAACTTTCCAATTTCTCGGCAGTTCAGTCATTATTACATATTCAGACAAAGCCGACACAAAATTAGGCTTATGCAAGCGCATGTTAAAACCATTTTGGGCTAATAAGGCTTTGACCATATTTGCTATGTTGTTTTGGCCCTCGTAATTGTTTTGACAGGCCTGCATGACCACTTGGTCTACGCCTTGGTGCCCATTAACCAATATTAGGGCTCTTTCAGGCTCATCTTGGGCTTGTGGTTCCACCAATTGTTGTTGTGCCACATTTCCAGGCATTTGATTAACAGGCCCTTCTACAGGAATTTCTATTGGCCTTACATTTTGGTTTTGAGGCACTGGTGTATTTCGCTCTAGAGGAGCACCAAAGAAATTGGCAATTCGCTTCATCTGGGCAGACAACGCTTGATAACTATTGTTGGTATCTCGAATTAATGGATTAATTACCGTACCAATTTGTTGAGTCAACATGTTGATTATTTCGTGATTGCTATCCTCCATTTGTTGCCTTAAGGAAACTAAAGAAGCATTACTCAACGATTGTTGGGGCGTTCGAACAGGAACGCTCACCCCAGGGGTGTACAGTGGTGGTAATGATACATTGACATTTTCTGGAAAGGTCGATGTACTCGAATGTAGGCCTTGCATCAAGGAGGATGGCATGCCATATGGCATACTTCTATGGCTTATTGTGTCAGGGTTCTACATCCCTTGAGTCAATGCAATTTGTAACGTCCTATTTATTTATTTGATTATTTTGGTTGAGTTTAGAGTCTTTTATATGACTTATATGATTTATGTTGATTTATGACATGTTGTTGTGTATTAATATTTTATTAAGTGGCTTTATATTATTATTTAGTAGAATATGTTGGAAATTAGAATAAATAGACTTGGAGGGGCTGATTTGGAATTAGTTAGAAAATACGTGGATTTAGTTAGAAAATATGTTGAGGGTATGAGATATAAAAGCTAAGAGCCACACACTAATTAGGTTTACAAGCTTTTGGAGAAAAAGAGGAGAAGAGGAGAACCAAGAGAAGAGAGAACTTGTAGAGTCTTGCAATCACCAATCTAAGGTAAGGGTGGGACTAATATTCTCTAATCTTAGGTTGTATAATTCTGAAATTGAATTTAGCATGTAGTTTTGTTGTTGTTCATGTGAATTTGAGAATTAGGGTTTAAAACCGGATTTGATGATAGAACACATAGAATTGGTTGTTAATAGTGTAGAAAGTTCGTAGAATTCATAGATAAATGATGTTCAGGTTGTAGAATGACCATAGATTGAGTTTCCTATCAAATTTGGGATTAAGGTTGATGAAAATTGGGTTTTTGGGGTGAAAAATCGCACTTTCCGACAGAAAACCTGTCACATTCGTCACGACGAGTAGTCTGCTCGCCACGGCGAGCTACAACGTGACAGAGAGCAGTGTTTGCTCGCCACCCATTCGCCACGGCGAACGATTGTGTAACAGAGAGCAGTGTTTGCTCGCCTTTAGCTCGCCACTGCGAGTAACCTAGCTCGCCACGACGAGTAAGCCAACCCGCGAGGCGTGTAGTGTAGTAGTAGTGGACTTTTTCATGTTCTTGTGTCGTAACCACGTGTTTCTGTTCTGGATTAGTCTTTGGTGTGTACATGAGGGTCTTAGGTAATACTGTCAGCTTCAGAAGGCTTGTTTAACATGAATGATTTGAATTATCAATTGTTATATGAATGTACACATTGATGTAATTATTATCTGCATGCTTATGTTGAATTATTATATGATGTATATGTTTATGAATTGATACATGAATGTACACATTGATGAATTATTATGTGCATGCTTATGTTGAATTATTATGATGCTATATGATGTTGCCCATGAATGATGAATATGACATAATTATATTGTCAAGTCGTTGTTGTCGTTGATGTCGTCGATGTTGTTGTTGTTGTACGTTGTTGTTGATTAAGTTGTTGAGTTCATGCATACTCATATAAAGTTGGGGGCTTATGCCCTGTGAATGTTAATCATTCAAAACACGTTGATTTGAGAGTCTATGCTCTAACACGTTGATTGGTACCACATGCATACTGCATAGTTAAGTTGTTGTTGTGTCGTTGCATTGTCGTTAATGTTGAGTTGTCGTCGTTGTTGTAGAGTTGTTGAAGTTGATTTCAATGCTAAGTAGAAATAAATGAAGCATATGTGAAATATTATTGTTGATAATTATTGTTGTTTAGGTTGTTAAATTCCTTTGATGAATTATATGCTTATTATTATTGAATGTGAAATCTCACCCCTTCTGTTTGAATGTTGCCTCTATGTGGGTAACGTGCAGATAACCAGGATTAGTTGCTGATGTGAGTTGACTCTCTCGTGCGTCGTCTTAGGGTCGCTCTGATACGTAACGGGATGGGGATTATTTGCTTGTTTTCTATTGTTGCGTATTATTACGAACCATGTTGTTGAACCTTTTTGAATTAAGATTTTTAATTAAACTGTTTACATTGAGGCCGTAGTGCCAAAGTTGTTGAACTATGAATCTATTTTCCGCTGCGATGTCATTGAAATTTTGACAAGGTTGTTTTAATAAATAGTAACTTTACTCTATTTATATTTTAAATGAAGTGTGACATTCCGTTTTACGTTGAATTCTTTGATGATTTGTATTATTTACATTGTTGGGAAAACGGGGTGTTACAATTGGTATCAGAGCAGGTTGGTCCGTCCGGCCAAGTAGTTGAGTCGCGTAGTGTCGTGTGACAGTTTAATACTATCGTTGTGTTGTCTTGATTGTTGTTTGTTGTGTGGAGAACTAAGATGGCTGGAAGGAATGATGTTGCGATTACTGCTGCGTTGCAAGCTGTAGCTCAGGCTGTAGGGCAACAACCTAATGTTGGTGCTGGTGCTAAGGAACCATCCGCCTACCTTCAAGGGAAGGTGTGATCTTGAGGGAGCTCAGACATGGCTCAAAGAAGTTGAAAGAATTTTTAGAGTGATGCAATGCAGTGAAGTTCAGAAGGTGTGTTTTGGTACGCACATGTTGGCCGAAGAAGCTGATGATTGGTGGGTGAATGTTCTTCCAATCCTAGAGAATGGTGGTGGAGTTGTTACTTGGGATGTGTTTAGGAGGGAGTTTCTGAACAGGTACTTTCCGGAGGATGTTCGCGGGAAGAAAGAGATTGAATTTCTTGAGTTGAAGAAGCAGTTGGAGGATTTGCCTGATAAGAAGTTCGTAAGACCGAGTGTTTCACCTTGGGGAGCGCCGGTGTTGTTGGTTAAGAAGAAAGATTGTAGTATGAGGTTGTGTATTGATTATCGACAGTTGAATAAAGTGACGATAAAGAATAGGTATCCACTTCCGAGAATTGATGATTTGATGGATCAGTTGGTGGGTGTACGTGTGTTTAGCAAGATTGATTTGAGATCAGGTTATCACCAGATTAAAGTGAAAGATGAAGATATGCAGAAGACGGCCTTTAGGACACGTTACGGACATTACGAATATTCAGTGATGCCTTTCGGTGTTACTAATGCGCCAGGTGTATTTATGGAATACATGAATCGTATTTTTCATGCTTATTTGGATTGCTTTGTTGTTGTGTTCATTGATGATATTTTGATCTACTCTAAGTCTGAAGAAGAACATGCTGAGCATTTGAAGATTGTTTTGCAAGTGCTGAAAGAGAAAAAGTTATATGCCAAGTTGTCGAAGTGCGAATTCTGGTTGAATGAGGTGAGTTTTCTTGGCCATATTATTTCTGGTAGTGGTATTGTTGTGGATCCATCTAAAGTTGATGCAGTATCACAATGGGAGACTCCTAAGTCGGTTACAAAAGTTAGAAGCTTTTTGGGTTTGGCAGGTTATTACCGCAGGTTTATAGAAGGATTTTCAAAGTTAGCATTTCCGTTAACTCAGTTGACCTGTAAAGGTAAAACTTTTGTGTGGGATGTTCAGTGTGAGAATAACTTTAATGAATTGAAGCTGCGGTTGACGACGGCTCCGATTTTGATTTTATCGAAGTCAGATGAACCTTTTGTTGTATACTGTGATGCATCCAAGTTGGGTTTAGGTGGTGTGCTTATGCAGGATAATAAGGTAGTAGCTTATGCATCGAGGCAGTTGAGGATTCATGAACGAAATTATCCTACTCATGATCTAGAGTTGGCTGCAGTGGTCTTTGTGCTTAAAGTTTGGAGGCTTTATTTGTATGGTTCTAGATTTGAAGTGTTCAGTGATCATAAAAGTCTGAAGTATCTATTTGATTAGAAGGAACTGGATATGAGGCCGCGAAGATGGCTTGAATTGTTGAAGGATTATGATTTTGAGTTGAATTACCATCCAGGTAAAGCTAATGTTGTTGCAGATGCCTTAAGTAGGAAAACTTTGCATATGTCAGCTATGATGGTTAAAGAGTTGGAGCTACTTGAACAGTTTAGAGACCTGAGTCTAGTTTGTGAGTTGTCACCTCAGAGTGTGAAGTTGGGTATGTTGAAGATTGATAGTGAGTTTTTGAACAGTATTAAAGAAGCTCATAAAGTGGACGTAAAGTTTGTGGACTTGATGGTTGGCAATAATCAGACTGAAGATAGTGACTTTAAAGTTGATGATTAGGGAGTGTTGCGATTTCGAGGCAGAATTTGTATTCCTGATAATGATGAGATGAAGAAGATGATTCTTAAAGAAAGTCACAGAAGTAGTTTGAGTATTCATCCGGGAGCTACAAAGATGTATCATGACTTAAAGAAGTTGTTTTGGTGGTCTGGGTTGAAACGTTATGTGGCACAATTTGTATATTCATGTTTAATTTGTCAGAAGTCAAAGGTTGAGCATCAGAAACCTGCTGGGTTGTTGACGTCGTTGGATGTGCCAGAATGAAAATGGGATAGTATATCCATGGATTTTGTGACGAGTTTGCCGAATACTCCAAGGGGGCATGATGCAATTTGGGTGATTGTGGATAGATTGACGAAGTCGGCTCATTTTATTCCAATTAATATTAGTTTTCCGGTATCTCAGTTGGCGGAGATTTACATTCGCGAGATTGTGAAGCTACATGGTGTTCCGTCGAGCATTGTGTCAGATAGAGATCCAAGGTTTACTTCTAGATTTTGGAAGAGTTTGTAAGAGGCGTTGGGTTCTAAGTTGAGGTTGAGTTCGGCGTATCATCCGCAGACGGATGGTCAATCAGAAAGAACGATTCAGTCGTTGGAAGACTTGTTGAGAGTCTGTGTACTTGAGCAAGGTGGAACTTGGGATAGTCATCTATCGTTGATAGAGTTCACGTACAATAATAGTTATCATTCTAGTATTGGAATGGCACCGTTCGAAGCTTTGTATGGTTGAAGGTGTAGAACTCCGTTGTGTTGGTTTGAGTCGGGTGAAAGTGTAGTTTTGGGACCAGATATCATTCAGCAAACTACTGAGAAGGTTAAGTTGATCCAAGAAAAGATGAAAGCGTCGCAGAGTCGACAAAAGAATTATCATGATAAGCGTAGGAAAGACCTTGAGTTTCAGGAAGAAGATCATGTATTTCTGAGAATCACTCCTGTGACCGGTGTTGGACGTGCATTGAAGTCAAAGAAGTTGACTCCGAGGTTTATTGGTCCGTATTAGATATCCGAAAGAATTGGAACAGTGGCGTATAGAGTGGGTTTACCACCGCATCTTTCGAACTTGCATGATGTGTTTCATGTGTCGCAACTTCGGAAGTATGTTTCGGATCCATCTCATGTGATTCCAAGGGATGATGTACAAGTTAGAGATAACCTTACGGTTGAGACCTTACCAGTGAGGAATGAAGGTCGTGAAGTGAAGAAGTTGAGAGGCAAGGAGATACCTCTTGTGAAAGTCGTTTGGGAAGGAGCGACTGGTGAAAGTTTGACGTGGGAGTTGGAAAGTAAGATGCTGGAGTCTTATCCAGAGTTGTTTGCTTGAGGTACATTTTTGAGGACAAAAATTTTATAAGTTGGGGAGAGTTGTAACACCCTATTTATTTATTTGATTATTTTGAAGGTGAGAAAAACCACAAGAAGGGGGGGTTGAATTGTTTTTTTGGAAGACTCTGAACCTGAGGACAGTTATCTAGAACGTTAAGGAAGAAGTTTCCAAAAACACAATTCAACCCCCCCTTCTTGTGGTTTTTCTCACCTTCATAGATAACTGTCCTCAGGTTCAGAGTCTGAAGTAGTTCAGAGTCTGAGTGAGTTCAGAGTCTATGTGCAGCGGATAATGTAAAGAACAGAAGAAGAGAGAACACAAGCAATTATACAGGTTCCTTC
>Ga0228710_1012562_pt1 | contig 10460 bp, 5 predicted proteins | sample MedpolnodulmetaG_FD_177995 | JGI IMG/M metagenome (GOLD analysis project Ga0228710, IMG submission 177995) | Root nodule microbial communities from Medicago polymorpha collected in Santa Monica, California, United States - pink nodules | ecosystem: Host-associated > Plants > Roots > Nodule... | reverse complement strand
ATAATTCTTGTGATAAGATTAACAAGACCTAAGCAATTGTATTTAAGTTGTGTCTTATGTAAATTGTAGTATATTAGTTCATATTTAACCCCATTAGGAAGCTGGTACACATGGTAATCCTTGTAAGTTGTAGTATAAGTTAGCACACTAACCGTCAACTCAAATACTACATACTACATAGTTAGAGATTATTTTCAACCCATTTTGCAACCCTACAAATCAAACTTCAATATAATTTTGCCCTCAAAGATGTTAAAGAAAAAAACATGTAACATTGGACAACTTGCTATTAAATTAGATAATGCAACAGCAAGCTTTGATTTTTTTCAAACACACATTATATATTACTACTGTACGCCAAATCACCAATTTTTTTATTCATAATAATAAAAGCCTAAATACATTCTCACTAAAAAGTTTAGTAAAAACTCTTTTCCGCTCAAGATGAGTTGCAAATTAATTTTTTTATCTTAAGTTGCAATCAATTAAATTTTTTATCTTAATCAAATCGTCAACAACAACTAAATTAACTTCCCTCAACAAAAAAAAAACAACAACTAAATTAAATGTGCAGTCAAGTATAATATATTAAAAAATACTATTTTTTTTCTCACAAAACTATAAAAAAAAAAATTGGAAATATTATGGTACTATTATTTAATTTTGAATAAATTATGGTGCTATTAATGAAACCACGAAAAGTGAACATACCAAGAAAAGCAAGAGAGGCAGTAAAGCAAGAGCAGGTCTCATCTTAAGAATCAAATTAAAGCTTCAATGTGTGTTTTAGGTTTGAATGGATGATCCGTTATGACTTGTTAATCCCCTATTTATAGGTAGATTCTCAACGCCCATGCCATGAGAGATAGCACGTGACCACGTGCCTATGTTATGCATCCATTTGAGGAAAATATTGAAGCTACGTCACTACTCATGTCTCTAGTTTTAATTATACAGTGAGTCCAAAAGAAATAGTAAGCATCTCAATTTCACATATTTGGTTCATTACTTTCTGGCAACATTACTTCTAAAATCATTTCCGGCAATTTAACTTTCAATTATATCTTTGTCTTTTAACTCCATCCAAGTATATTTCTACCTTCGTCCTATTTAAACTTAATTGTTATATTGATTTAAGTCATTTAATTTAAGAACAATTTAACATTAAACATTTAGTTTGCCGATCAAGTCTAGTGGTAAAAATTTGCAAGTCTATAACTTGTTTGAACTTTCGTAGTCACACTTATTATATGATAGGTGTAAATGACTAGTATTTTCCAAGATCAATCCAAAGAGCAATTAATTTTCTGCTATTGTCGTCGATTTGTAAGAAAGATTCACATTTCCGTAACAATAATCTCCTTGAAGGAAATTCCACACCACCAATCAATGGTGGAGCCAGGAATTTTATAGAGTCTGAGCAAAAATTATAGAGCCAGAAATTCTTATACGACCGCGTGTGAAAATGTTGAGTTTGCACAAATTTTTGTTTTTTTAAGGGGAGTAATGGGCTATTGGGCTTGGCCAAATATAAAGAAAGTGTCGATTGAGCCCGGACGAGTGTCTGGGCTCGTCGGGTGGTGGCTCCGCCCCTGACACCAACCCCCCAGAGACGAATGTCGTCCCAATAATTCTCATAGAATTTTTTGATTAATAAACATGTTTGACTTTGTTCATAACTACTTTTCAAATAATTCATTTAAATGGTTGGAATTTGATTTTTGTGTAACATTCACTCACAATGTATACAAATTAAACTCTTTAAAATTATTTTTCAACATTTTAACTCATAGAATTTTTTTTTGCGTCCAATTAAATTTTGATGTTTTTGTTCAATAATTGTATGTGTGTTGTTTTAATTTACTCATAGTTTATCATACTTTATTAACTCAATATCTTTAATGAGCTGATAAGGATTCTCTTCCAACTTAATCAGAGGTCTTGAATTCGAATCCAACCCTATAAATGTAACTTACCTCTCCCCAGAGACTCTAAAAAAGTTTTGACTCGAGACCTCTGAATTCAAAGCATGTTCTACCACCAGACCAAACTCTTGGATTTAATAAATTGATTCTACTTTCTATTAATTATATATTGAAACAAAAGACATATTTTGAAATTTTATTGAAACAAAAGACATATTTAACTCATTAATATATTATTTACCTTTTGTTATAAAAAAAAAAACTAGGGTTAAATATGTTTTTAGTCCCTACAAAATTGAGACTTTTTAATTGTAGTCCTTACTTAATATTAATAGTTTTTTTAGTCTCTACAAAAAAAATATGCACTCAGCATTAATCCTTACTCAATTCAAATTTGTTTAATTTATGCTTAAAGTCTTAAGTTTTTGAACAATTTTTTATAGACGTGTAAAGAACATTACTAAAAGTTCCTCTGCAAAAATTATTGCAGAATTTGATTTTTACGTCCAGATTTGATTACTTTTATCTTTAACTTTTGTCATTTTAAAAAATTCATATTTAATTCGTTTTATGTTAAAAAATTCTAAATTTTAGTAAATGAACCTTTCATAGTGTTCTAAGCTTGTCTCAAAAAAATCGTTCAAAAATTTTAGAGTTTAAGGATAATTAAACAAACTTTATTTTAGCAGGGACTAAAACTAGAATTCATTTTTTTTATAGGACTAAAAAAGCTATTAAGATTAAGTAAGGACTTAACTTTTTTTTTTAAGGAAGTAAGAACTAAACTTAAAAATTTCCAATTTTATAAAGACCAAAAATATATTTAACCAATAAAACTATATGCAAACACAAAATGTGTTAAACATAGCAAAAAAAAACAGAGTACACTGCCCACGTCGGCCAAATGCCAATAAGCTGAAGACAGTGACAAAATATAACCAAATACATCATGATAGTGATAAAATTATTACATATATACATCACAATCAAAAATCAAAATTTACAGTTGAATTTCCTTGCCTTTCAAAAAGCACATCAGCAGTCGCTCTTTTATCCCCATAATAAAACATCAAATGCATTGATCCAGCCGCAACCAAACATTCCAAACCGAATGCAATTAGAGTTAGTTCACATATGTGGTAAGTTTTGTATCAAAGACAATTTAATTTTTATTATTTGATCAATCAATCTAATCATTCAATAGTAAAAACAAACTTGTACACATACAAAACTATCTTATTTATGCACATTAAACAAAACAAGAAATCCTAACCAAAATACTCATCCTTTTTTATAATGCCATTTGCAAATAGCCAAAAACATCCGTGTTAGTAATCTACAATCCACCCACAAGTTACCACCATATAAACCAAGCTGACACCACCAATGCCATATCACTCTCTAATTACATTTACTAAAGTTAAGCCTCTCAACCACTTCTACACAATTGATTTACCTCAAGCCCGCCACTCTCATACACCAAAACATATGTGCCCGTATACGATCTCCAACTTGCCAATGCTTAATTCTATCTATCACCTCACCAAAGCACCATCGTGATACAAGAATTTAGATCTTCTAAATTGAATAAAGTGTAAAGTGAGAAAAAGAAAATGAGAAATGTTAACAACGCGTATTTTAAAACACATTTTTCAACACACTTTATTTGATTGATTAAAATTTACATTGATTCCACTAAATCATGTGAGCTCCATATAAATTTGGTAGGATCCATGTGAATTTTAACTAATCAAATAGAGTGTGCTGAAAAATATGTACCGCTAGCATTTTTCAAAGAAAATATAGAGATTTTAATCTTCTTGTCTCTAATATGTCTTATATGTCTTACACGGTATATCTATATGGTTAAATATATTTTTGTCTCTGCAAAAGTTTGATTTTTTTGCTCTCACAAAAAAAATCACATTTTTTTTATAAAATTATCCTGCAAGCAATTTTAATTAGTCCTATCGTTAATCCTTAAAATAAAATTATTCCTATTGTTAAGTTGGCTTAATTTTTAAATGATATTTTTTTCAGAGATGTTTAAAACATTATAAAAAGTTCTAGCATAAGATATAGCTCAAAATTCAATTTATAAGTCTAAATTTTCATCAATTTTATTTTTACTTTTTTTGTTAAAATAATCATTTTAATTAATCTCATATTAAAAAAAATGTAGGATGACTTTATATAATGTCCTAAACACAACTATAATAGTCCCCCATTATTGGTTGCTTTGGCAGTTTTCAACGAGATATGGATATGTCCGTTCCAGAGTTCAACCTCTGATGTTGTCATCTAAATAGTGTTTGTGTGTGTGTCTCGATGCACGTGTGATATTTATTTGCTATTGCGACTAAGCTGTAAAAAAACATAATTGTATTAAATTGTTCAAAAAATTTAAAGTTGAACCAACATAGTGTGATATATATAGTAGATACTTATATCCACTAATAATTTGGTCTAAAATTTGATCTTTGATAGGTGATAATGGAGAAATATTTGTGGTTAGGGTCCAACCCTTTAAAAAAAATCAAGTTAACTAAGATGATTAGTTTATGCAGTTGTACGCAAAAAATAACTTGGTTTACAAGAAAATTAAAAGAAAGTTAAAACAATATTAATCGAACAACATGAACTATTTGTGTAAACAAAAATATTTCAGAGAAATAAAAGTGCATTTTTCATAGATTTTTTTTTGAAGGGAAGTGCATTTTTTCATGGATATAAAATGCGAAGTTTAAAATTTTATAATGTGTACAAACATATTTAATCAATTAGTCTATTCTTACGTTTTCAAAAAGAAAACAAACTCTTTAAAAAAATAAAAAAAAAACTCCTTAAAACAAACTATATCCAAGCACAAGATACAATGCACGCCGTCGGCCAAAATACCAAATAAGGGAAAGACAATGACAAAATATAACGAAATACATCGTAATAGTGATAAAATTGTTACATATCACTATCAAAAAAACAAAATTTCTATATTTTAATTTCCTTGCTTGTGTAAAACACTTGCCAATCTAAAATTCGAATCGAATCTAGAGCATAATAAAAAATCGAATATCTAAAAAAAAAAAATCAAATGCATTGCTCCAAGGCAGCCACAACCAATCATTCGTAACCAAATTTAGATAAGATCCGTTTTATAGTGCACACGCAAGATAAAATTTTTTTTTGACGTAAACCCTCCGATTCTTAGAGAAAGGGGTTCTAGTAATTTGGTATTTAGCCTTAAAATAACTTTGTATCATTAAAAGTTAGTTTTTCTATTGAATTAATAAATCTTACCATTAAATCAAATAAGATACCGTGAAACTTATTAATTTAATTATTAAAAATAAACTTATACATAACACAAAACTATTTAATATGCACATTACACTCCCCAAAAAAAAACTTATGCACATTACACAAAACTTCCTATCATAACCAAATAGTCAATCATCATATCCTTGTATAATGTCATTTGTAAATAGCCAAAAACGTCCATGTTGATTATATTTATCGACTATAAGGTTCTCTCTTGTTGGCGTAATCTATCGACTATAATCCAATCCACCCACAAGCTACCACCATATAAACCAAGTTGACACTGCTACGTATCTCTCTGATTACATTGATTATAATTAAGCAGCCCCACCATGCATCACAGTTAAATGGTTTAGAAAATGTCGATAATGAAAGAGCAAACCTCGGTGAAATTCCAAAATTAAAGTGCTTAGTGTGCAAGCCAATAAAACAAAACCAAAGGTTGGGAAACACAGGAATAATACTCTTCAAGCATTGTTGAAATTTAATTAAATAACTTTTGTCTTTGAGTGGAATAAATCGTCATTTTTTTAGTTATTATCAATCATCAAATTAATCGTCATTTTTTAATTTATTATTATCGAGAACTTAATTGTTTACTTTTAATTATTGTCAAATATATATTTGATTCTTTTGAAACAAAATGACATTTTGGATGAATCCAGTGGTGAGTCAGAGCACAAGTCATCGTAAAAAAAATCGATTTTTCAACATGGTTTAGGTGTAGATTAAGGTTTCGTTTATTATAGATTAAAAAAGTGATTGTTATATTGAACTTGTTTGTTATATTTAAAAACTATTTTTGTAAAAACTTACTCAAAATAGTATAAGTTATTTTGAACTTGTTTGTTATATTTAGTGGCGAATTTAATGACTTCACATCAATGAGACAACATTGACTACCCAAAAAATAAAAAATAAATCTTGAATAATTAGTATAGTTTTGAATGTCGCTAATCTATTAATACATTATTCTGCTACTCCAAATAATTTAGTTGGTTCAAGAAGAGATGATATAAAAATAAACGGAATACATTATTCGGCTACTCCAAATAATTTTGTTGGTTCAAGAAGAGAGATATAAAAATAAACGGTGATAATGTATTTAGTTTAGTGTCTATTTTTTAAAATTTTATAGAGTTCAACTTTTATAAATAATTTTTGTTAGATTTTATTTTCTTCATTGTCGTTTCATTAAATATAAGTAAAAATTAATGCGAATTTATATTACTTATTGATTAAGTTTAATATATTAATTTTTAAAACATATTTTATTTATTCTTTATATTTGGCTCCATCGTAAAAATTGTGTCAGCTTCGCCGCTTGGTCATGTAACAAAAAGATAAAACACTACAAGATTTATTTAAAAAAACTGTAATAATTTAAGTTGTCTTGATATTTTTTTTGTTCTTATATAATCCAAGTTAGATCTTGTTGTTTAACTCAAGCACCGAGTCTTCACTCTTGAGTCCGTACTAATTCGATCTCTTTCTACTCATTCAACGTTGAAAATAGAAATATGGGAATAAATTTTATATCTTGGATCCTCCCTCTTCATCTACTAGTAATCTTATTGGTATGTTAAAAGTTTAAGTTAACTTTTGAAACTACGTTTCTCTTTTTATTTTAACTCTCATAGTGTTACTTTTGCAGTGTTCTCATGGAGGCCAAGCGAGGGAAATTCAAAACAACCATCACGATCATAATCATATGACTCATAATATTGATCCTTCACTAATGGTGTTCTTCACTTTGAAAGATTTGAAAGTAGGGAAAATAATGCAAATTTATTTTCCTAAGAGAGACCCATCAACTTCCCCTAAGTTATGGTCCAAAGAAAAAGCTGAATCACTTCCTTTTTCATCAAACCAACTCTCATATCTTCTCAAATTCTTCTCTTTCTCTCAAGGTTCACCTCAAGCCATGGCCATGAAAAACACTTTAAGAGAATGTGAGAGTAAACCTATCAAAGGAGAGGTAAAGTTATGTGCTACCTCTTTTGAATCTATGCTTGAATTTACACAAAACGTTCTTGGTTCAAAATCTGAAATCCAAGGTTATGCAACTTTGCACAAAACCAAGTCAAGTGTTACTCTCCAAAATTACACTATAGTAGAAATTCTAACGGAAATTCTAGCTCCCAAAATGGTGGCTTGTCACACTGTGCCTTACCCTTATGCTGTTTTTTATTGTCATGGCCAAGAAAGTGATAACAGGGTGTATAGAGTTTCATTGGTTGGTGAGAATGGAGATTATAAGGTGGAAGCTATGGCGGTTTGTCATATGGATACATCACAATGGGCACCAAGTCATGTTTCATTTCAAGTTCTTGGGGTTACACCAGGAAGCTCTTCTGTGTGTCACTTTTTCCCAGCGGATAATTACATTTGGGTCCCTAAATTGAAATCACAAGGTTCTTCTAGGATGTGATTTCTAGCTATATAGTATAGTGGTACTAGTGTGCTTGCACATTGTGTTTATGGGATTGGGATTTGGTGCTGTAACTTTTCCCGCAGTTTTAATGTCAGCCGTTGGATGAATTTGTGCAACAAAACCTCCCAATGTTGTAATCTAATCCAATGGCTTAAATAAAAAACAGTGTGTAACTGCGTCATTTTTGAACAGCAGCAAATCCTGGTCCGTGTTTATGTGCTTCCATGTTGCTAAAATAAATAATTGTGTGTTGTCATTGTGTCTTTCAGAGCTAAATAATGTAATGTAAAATAAAGGCTTAATTAATGATTTGGTCCTTTAAGTTATTTGTTGGTTACATTTTAGTCTCATAAGTTATTAACGTTACAATTTGGTCTCTTTAAGTCATCTTCCGTCAACCAAATAAATCCCCACCGTCAAAACCGTTAAGTCAATGTCTAAGGTAAATACACATTGCAAGTTGTCACGTCACCGTTCATATGTACCTATTTAACGTTTTGGCAAAAGACTGACGGTGAGGATTTATTTGGCTAACAAATACTAACTTAAGGGATCAAATTGTAACGTTAATAACTTATTGGACCAAAATGTAACCAACAAATAACTTAAGGGACCAAATCATTAATTAAGTCTAAAATAAATTTCTTATAACAGTGTATGTAAGAGACTTTGCTTTGATAATTTTGTTGTAATTTTGAATCATGGCGTTATGGTTGCTTATTCAATATCTCCACCCAGAACAACCATAAAACATTTAATAATAGAATATTTAATAATATCCATACCACCATAGAACAACTATTAGAAAAAGGTTAAATTTCATTCGTTGTGATAGCTTAAGGCTAATAATGTCAAGTTTGTGCACGACACGCAGATGTGGTGGTCGAACCCTTTGTTATGTCTGGGTATCGACTGACTGTAGATTTGTAAATATTGTTTGATTGTTACTCTCTAGGGGTGGCCCTTTGGTACATCTTGTACTGAAGCGGATGCACTTTTATTTTTATGTCTTAAAAAATATCTCCACCTAGAAACTTAGCTTTTAAATGAGTTTATATGTTAATAAAAATGTATTCATCGCTTTTAATTGAGTTTCTGTGTTCAAGAAAATTTTAATGTAACGATACTCCATGGTAAATACATCACATGAAAAGAAAAATATATATTCTACAGAAACCAAACTACTTCATTCACTAGTAATAAGGTTAAACATAGGGGTTTCTACATACACTCGCAAAGTGAAGTTTACCGACATACTTTCTTTCAAAATCAATAAAAAAAATTTATGAAATAAACAGTTATTTGTAGGTTTTTATATTTTAAGCAATATCATTTCATAAGAAAAACAATCCTTTTTCCCTAAAAAAAAAAAAACTATCATTTTATTATTTATAAGAATTATATTACATTTTGTCCCGGGCCGGCAAAAACCAGTAGCAAGCGGCCCAAACAGTTAAAGCCCAACAGCACACAAGAAGAGGACTTTTATTGTGAGAGATAAGAGGCTTCAATCATGACCCTTTGATTAATCTTTATTGTGGTCATTAGTTTCAATAACTGTAGCTGAACATTCATCCTCTCTCCTCCGACTTTTCCTTTCTCAGATAGAAGAATTCCATTCTGCATCTTTTTCTTTTTCTTTTTCTTTTTCAGATCTGACTTTCCCAACATTAAACCTCACTCTTCATCTCTGATCTTGCTTCAAAGACCATCGGTTCTTAAAAAGATGGTTTTTCTCAAAATAAAATTTAACTTTAAATCAATTAATCAACAAGTTTGAGCCAACAATTAGTTTCTTAAAGAAGATTTAATCATTCTGGAGATAAAAAAATCTAAGAGAAATCAATTTTAAGAGAATTTACAAGAAACAAAAGAATAGCTTATCAATATTAAGAAAAACAGGATCCAATTCCAACACGTTTAAGGTCGGTGGTATGGAATTAAAGGTCGGCGGCGATAACAACAAAATTGAGATTCCGTTGCATCGATCTTTCCAATTCCTCTGAAGCAGCAATACACGGCTATGGAGGAGAGTTGGGTTCTGCCAATCAATGTGTGTCTTGGTACACTTGATTTTGCAAGAATTTGCAGAAGTTGTGAATATGGTTCAAGAGTTAAATGTTCAATGGGTACAACCAATAAAACAATGTCTGGGAGAAAAAAAAATGAAGCAACGAAGTGGCTTGAAAAAAAACAACAAGTGTTTGGCGAGAAAGAAGATGAAAGACCAGGACATGCATTTTTAATATGACAATCGTAAGTTGATTACCATTAACATAAATTCCTTTATTTTTTGGATGATTTCTTTTTTTTAATTCAATCAAGTTTAGAGTTTACTGTTATTGTAATTTGTAACTTTGGGTTTTCTTCAATGGTTTACGAACAAAGATGATGTCAAAGTTTGGTCTACCACCATCAAAAATCTTGGTTGAGTTGAATGAAGAGAAAGTTAAAGGGTTCCTCTGCCATGGATTATAAGGTGCATGTGGGAATGTTCTTAAACGGGTCAAGTGAGATTGTTGTGCAACTGGGGCGAGAGAGACATGGTGGAGTGTGAAAAAAATCTTGTGTTGAGTGTCTATGATAAAAATATGTTCTTTATTTAGGCTCCGTTTGGATTGGCTTATTTTGAGCTTATGTGAGCTTATCTACTCCTATAAGCCTTTTTAAAGGTGTTTGGGTAAATAAATAAAAATAGCTTATCATAGTTTCATAAGCTGCTTATGCCATATTTTAATAAGCCTAAATTTTCAGCTTACCCTCCGGCTTAACAAGGAGCTTAT
>Ga0228710_1012561_pt1 | contig 10461 bp, 12 predicted proteins | sample MedpolnodulmetaG_FD_177995 | JGI IMG/M metagenome (GOLD analysis project Ga0228710, IMG submission 177995) | Root nodule microbial communities from Medicago polymorpha collected in Santa Monica, California, United States - pink nodules | ecosystem: Host-associated > Plants > Roots > Nodule... | reverse complement strand
TAAGCAAAAATTTTAAAAAAAAAAAAAAAAACAAAAAATTAGGAAGAAAATTCGCAACAACTTTTTTGGGTCCAAAAAGTTGGCTAAGAGACTTAAGAACTTTTATAAATAAGATAAGATACGCAATCATTTTCTAAAAAAATAAAAAATGAAAAAACAAAACTTGGGGAGTAAATTTGCAACATTTTTTTTGGCTCCAAAAAGTTACCTAACAGACTCAAGAACTTTTATAAATAATAAGATAACCAAACAATTGAGCTCAAGTGATTACTGAACTCCATCAAAGACGAATTGCTGAACTCCATCAAAGACGAATTGCTTAGGATAACCTATTTAATTCTTAGATGAAATAATTGTTTGTGAGACTTTACTTACCGAAATTATCAAAGTCAACTTTTCATATGAACCAAAGATTATATTAAATTGAGAAGAATGGACCACGAGTTTACTAAATTGAGTAGCCCTTGCTTCAGTAAGATATTTTTTTTCAAACTCTGTTGATGCTGTAATGATAGTAAGAAGTTGTTGTACATTTCTATTTAAGGCCCTACATTTTAATGGTTTCTGTGTAATTCCCTTTGTTTAAATTTTTTCTAGCTATAACTAGTTTCTCATATATTTCATTGCAATAATGATGATCACAATTTAATACAAGAACCCAATTCAGTATCCTGGATGTGCCAGAACTATTTTCTTTAAACTTCTAATTTCTAACCGGACATTTGATGAAGGGTAAACTTGTTCTCGTAACATAACTAAATGCTTCAGCATGCATCATGCTTGTACATTCTTGTGATTTTTTTATCTTTGATCTGTTTGAAACAAGAAAAATTATTTCTAGTCTGTATGCATATGCATCCATGGTATCTTACACTACACATGGTGATGGTTTCATTGTTTTTGGTTTTCTTGAGAGCAGGTTGGTTCCAATGTTTCCTATTGAAAAACATTCGTTTATTTCCAAACCGGACATCATGCAAGTTTGGTTGTAAGACAACTTTACATGAGAAGCCTTTGAATCAACTGTGTATCAGCATGGTTTACCGCAATATCAAACACAGTTAGGTGATAACTAACAAAAATGACAATTGGATTTCTATGATGTAAATTAACCCATATCCGCTGCTCAATGTGGGTTCTGTGTGCTGACAAAAAGTAATGACATACAACAGGAAACCATTTCAAACCATGTATAGTGACAATCCCCGAGCACACTTTCATCTTTGCATGAATAAATTCCAAAAACATAACGGTGTGAATTCAGGTGAATCTGTTTACCTGGGAATCTTTCCTAGTTATCTTGTCTATTTGACGTGCAAGAGACAAACGTTCAGAACCTCCGGCATGTATGAGTTCTCCACAGGAAATCGCTGAAAGTTGTCCTATATACATGATGAACACAATAAACAGTAATGTCAATTGACTATCTTGGTCCAGATAAGCAACAAAAATTGCTGACTAATTTAAATGATAACTATTTTTTAGTTTACTAGATTTCCTTCAGAAGTATTACTTAATGAAATCTTAATAACTGGTAAGAAGATGAGATGATGAACTACAATGTACAACTTCAATATCTCTATTATAAGTGGTTAGATCGAAAACAAGAACCATCACATAAAAACACCTTTGAAAATGACTTGCACAATGAAGCAAACTTTGATGTTTCTTTTGGGGAGATTAAAGCAGTGCTACAACCTTCGGCAGAAGCTCTAGCTGTTCTTCCACTTCTATGAACATAAACCTATAAATAAGAAACAAGTTGTATAAATATATGAATATTCATATGAAGATCAATATATGGATAAAAGAAGTAAAGAACTGGCTTACCTCTGCTGAATGTGGAAGCTGGTAGTGGACAACAGTTCTAAAACCAGGAATATCAAGACCCCTTGCAGAAACATCTGTAGCAACAAGTATGCCATTATCATTTTCGCGAAAGCGGTCCATGGCCTGGCATTAAACAAGGCAGGGAACAATAAAATGATGGGGGTAAATAAAATGCAATATTCAAAATTTCAAGAAACCAAACCAATGCCTAATAAGAGAGACAAAGTAGACTAGACCCACATGATACTCAGTATTTATCACGATACACCTTTTTTAGAAAGAAATATCAGGAGGAAATAATTAGTATAGGAGCATATTAGTTGAGCATAAGTCTTCTTAAGAAGAGTTTGGACATTGGTTTCTTCTAGTTTGTTTTCTTCCTTACTCCACCCAACATTTGGAACCTATGCATTTTGCTAAACTAGCTAAGTCAGAGTTGCAATGTTCCCCACGGAACATTTTCTTTTTTCTTTTCTTACAGGCCCCAGCATTAAGGAGGCCAACGTTCTAGGCATTGCACATATTTTGCCGTCCTTGAAACACTTCACAGCAGAAGATCCTTACATATTTTAAGGTATCTTCCTGACTCAATTTTCTATCAGCCATTATTGTGCTTATGATCACTTTAAGGATGCACCACTAATGGTTTTACCAAGGAGTTGCAATTTTTGATGTGTATGATGATAGACAAATGGATTATGATACTCGTTTTATTCTCATAATGGTGCAGGTCAAAGAATTCATAAGTACTGTTGAAATTGGGCCTAACTCATCCTTACAAAACCGGCTTGTAAGATGAGGAGTGTCTCCTCTTTATAAACTCTTATCAAGAGTCCTATCCAACGTGGGACTTGGGTTTTTCCCAATAAGTACAACTTATTAGCTAATGCTGATGCAACATTCAACCATTGATCAAAAATAATTTTGGGACAACCTGGAAAGAAAATGATAAACAATGAGTTCAAGGTCTGACTTATAACATATACCTTTGAGAACAGCAAATATAGAAACACTTGAAAAAAGCAAGCCAAGGAATGGGGCAAAGAGTGGACACAAACCTTTAAATGCGCTCGCTGCTGCATTTGAGCATGAAGAGTCCAAACATTGACGCCAAGAATGCGCAATAAGGAAGAAATATGGCGCAAAGCTGCAATTGACATACAAAAAACTATTGTGCGGCCTTGACCATGGACAGTAAGAATATAATACAAATGGGCATCTTTATCATCTTCGGTGCATCTGCATTTAATAACAAATCATTAATGTTGTATCATCAAACAAAAATCATAGTTCATGCCATATTAAGTATTACTTTATGACTTTATCATGGGTAATAATCAGTTTGAGTAGATGTTATAGAAGGGGCCATAAGCAGCATTTCAGATAAATAGTAAGAATACTCAACCATAAACTACAACTCTATTTTAGCATGAAGAAATGGATAACAAGTGGCCACCCAGGGTAGTATACGTGACTCCAACAAAATAGCAAGGGTAAATAGATTATATAGCACCAAAATCAAATAACCACTTCAATCAAAATGAATATATCACAAAAAATAAAATTTATTCTCAGAACTTGAGTTTTAGAGCGTATATGTGATTTTACATACTCAATAAAGGACTCTTCAATCTTAGCCTGCTAATATTGATGGATTGGTAAGATCAATAATTGCAGCATTGGGTCTCATTCCTGCTCTCTCAGAAAGAGTTTCAATAGAATCAAAACCATCTGTCGATGGTTGCTTTTTCTGAATTGAACCACGCTTTAACTTCTTGCGAAAATCAGCGGACAGTGCAACAGTCGCTGAAAAAACAAGAGTTTTTCTTTTCTTTCTTTGGATGCTAGAAACTGTAACACAATTCTGTGCATCTTTAGAATTATCTTCACCGGAGACATTGGACATGGGAAGCATGTCAATTATTGATTGTAACTCCTTAAAATGACCACTTTGTACCATTCGATCAGCCTCGTCAAGCACAAAGAAAGACAATGAATGTAACTGCAAAACCAGATGTTAAGCGTTAAAACAGACTTCCGATGAAAACTACATATCAAGTTTATGAGCATTGAACTAAACAATTACTTATTAACCTGTGTAAATTAATCCTAAAGAAGTTATGTTTTAGAAAATAAGAAACCAAAAACCATAGGCAAAATGGTATCAGACACTATATAGTAGCGTATTTTTCAGCAGCTTCTCCACCCTTTACCCCACTTATACTTTCAGCCTTCTCCCGCTCCAAAAGACGTTGCAAAATGGGCAAACCAAACGCAAGTGTTTTACCAGATCCCGTCTCTGCAGCCCTAATAACATCCTGTCAAATAAGGACTCAAGAATTCCCATCAAAGCTAATCTTATGAAGTATTTGGATCCATCAAAGTTTCCTGAAGAACTTCAAATCAACCAACCTTCCCTTGATGAGCAGCAGCCGGAATACATGCTTTCTGTATCGGTGTTGGTTCCTTGAATCCCAACTTGTGTATTGCTTTCATTAAACGAGGATGAAGCCTCAACTCGTTCCATGCATAATATTCAGCTTCATCGATATTCTCTTCATCAACACTGTCCTTGACATCAGCCACACCTAGAAGTGCATACAGCAATTAGTGGAACAAGTCCGCCCACATTTTCTTTAATAATATCAACACATATGGTTTATAAGTATGTGCTTATACTAACCAGTCAAACATACATGTAATTATAAAATTGTCAAAATAACCAATCAAACAAACCTTTTAAATTCCGCATATGAGGAACCTACTTTTAAGTTTTAAGTATGGTAAGATTAAACAAAACATACCAGTATTTGAATGTTAAATAACTCTTTAAATAGCTACAGTTTCCTGGTAATTCCCTTTTTTCGTTAGAGCATTGCAATTCTTTACGAAAAATTGAGGCAAGAAAGCGAAGAATCACACTTATAAAAAGTAAAAAACTATAACTTCTGTTTTTCATGGAAATCATGGCTGTTATTGAATGTAAATCTACGGCCATTATTTGTTTGTGCATTTCATTGCCGCTTGTTTTCGTAAGAAGTAGCTTTATCCATTTCGTTGTAATTATTTGATAAAATGTTTGAATTCAATTTTTCAAGATAAGGAAAAGTAGCCAATCTAGACAAAGGTTCCACAGGTTGTTAAGTACTGGAAATTGGATTACACATGTAACATTTCTCAAACAAACAAAAAGCTTGTCCCTGACTTGGTAATAGTCATTCTTTAAAGATTTTTGAAACATTCAAATTGAGGTAAGGTACAAAAGTGAAGTTTAGAGAAGTGATTCTAATGGAAAATTGGATGTTGTAATGTGTGAAAAATGCATATTTGATATGACGGCAAGTTTGTCATAATCACAGCGAGCCACTGTAATTTTGCAAAAGCTACAAAGTGTAGCTTCTGAAAATCAAGGTGGCTCACTGTGATTCTGTAAACCCCACCATGGTACCAAACATGCACTTTATAAATCCGATATGGTCATAGCCAAATCAATCAAAACCAAAATTTCTTATCAAAATACACATTTTATATAGTAAATATGTATTTACTCTTTAGTCCCTCTAAAAATACCAACTTTCATTTTTAGTTCCTATACAAATACCAACTTTCATTTTCAATCCCTATAAAAAATTCTTTAGAACTTTTAAGCATGAAGAACTAATCAGCCCAGTTTCTTAAATTGTTACTTACTTAAACTACGTATGAATTTTGGAACAAGTTGGGCAAACTCAAAACATGTTTTTACACACAACCGTGAGGTTCCGGATTGGAACGGTTAAAGGCATCCAGCCTAGCAATATTGGCATTGTCAGCTGAGCTAAGCCGACCATACTAACAGCAATAAACATAACCAATTACAATCACAGTTGACTGAGGCAATTCAACAAACACTTGAAATGCACAACATAATTTTCTCAAAATAAACAACAAAACGAAATTTTTTCAAGAAGATGAAGAAACTCTTGTAATGGTTTCTGCGGTAACTCAAATTGGGCTTAGCTTAAAGCCCATTATATTAACCTCGTTTATATTTATGTTGTGGGTTTACTTTATACACCCCCTCTGTGCTACATGTAGGTTTACGTGGCTTTGAAGTAATTAACAAAGCTAAGCTAAGACACAAATAGAGGCTGCATGTCCTAAAACTGTCTTGTGTGCAGACATTCTTTTTTTGAAGCTCGAGACAGTACTCGCAAAGTTAGTGGCAGCGACATAGACTACTCAGTAGCATCAGTACATAGAGATGGTCGAACCTCTATCTTTGACGAAGCAACACAAAATCTACCATCGTGATATTCCAACGCGTAGGAACTTATCAATCGTTTTGCTAGAAAAGGTTTGTTAGCGGATGAAAATTGAAATGGTTACACTTTCCAGAGCTCGTTCAATTGGAGTCTCGCGTTGTTCTTTCTCAAATTGGTTATACTCTTTCATCGAAACCTTTTCTCAAGATCCTTCAATGGACCATAGCTTTTCTCAAAATCCTTCAATGTGTTAGACCAAAATTGGTTAAAAGAACAAAGCCTTAGGTTTGCTATGTTGTTAAAATCCAAGTGTTTGCCACCAAAGTCACAACCTATAAAGCATGAGCATCGGACACAACATGGACACTGACACGCCGACATGGATAATAATTTGGAAAAAATGTCATAATTTAGTGTAATCATATGTGTCGTGTTGGTGTCGAACACGACGCGTATCTAACACCAAAATAAACCTAATTTGAGAAGTGTATGTGCTTCATAGGTCACAACAGTCACTTTCACAAATACAAAGCATCATAGACCCAACAATGGTATTGGATGGTCATGCCTAATGATTTGGACAACATGTACTATAAGAGGTTGAAGAATAACCGTGATTTATTAACTTCAGATCAATCGTTGGTTAACAGTGGCTTAACTAGGAAAATGGTGGTTCTCAAGGTGAGATTAGGGAGCACTGCAAGCTGTTAATTTCAATTAACTGCACCACAATTCTTCACCTTCCAAAAAATTTGTCCATAGATAGATGCAAAGATATATATTGGATGTCCTTATTACGATTATTGGGTGGGAAACAATAAAAGCAATGATTTTTTTTTACAAGTTAAAACAATGCGAGTTGATCCATTAAATCTGCATGTAAAACATCCCTAGTAGTCAAGATTTCATCCCTTAGGATTAAATTAAGGAAAAATTGCATTGACCTCCCTTGAGGTTTCCTTAAATGATACAAACATCCTCTCTTGTTTAAAAATATACATTAACCTCCCGTAAGTTTTCATTAAATAGATAAACACCTTTCTTCTTCATTAACACTGTTTGCTTTATCAACAAGTGAGTCAACTTAATTGCAATGCCTTAAAGATAATAGTAAACTGCAATCATCAAGCCACCAAATGATAGGATTCTTCTCTTTTGCAAGCCAATGCAGCAACAAAAGAAAGAATATAGGACCCACAAAGCAATGCAAGCACTTCCATAAATTTTACTTGATATGAGCACCGAAGCAACATACCACAACCAACCCTGCACCATGCACAATACTACATCTACCAGAACCAAATATCATTTGGCTTGCAACCTATTAATCTTGCAAAAGTATAATACTATCGCTGCTTCAACTTTCTATTACAACACTACTCGACTTAAAATAAATTGTGAGGAAATACTTCGATTCATGAACAAACAAAATAAAAAGAAATAGTGAACAACCAATATAACACACCGAGTCTAACAAGAATGATGACAACTGACAAGTGAAACCTTGGGAGCAATACAAGAACAATGAGAACAACGGTAAACAACAATGAGAAATATGAAAACAATGACTAGAACAATGAGAACAGCACCGTGAGCGGAATGAACAACGATGCAAAAGAAAAGAACAACGACACAAACAATATAACATAGGTTGAAAAACATGACGAGAACAGAGATTGATTGTCAACAAAAAAACATGAACTTCGACAATAACAATGAGAAGTAAGGAAGATAAGACCACGATAAATGTCCAAGAAAATGTATAATAGGACAAGAATGAAGAGATTTCCGTTTGAGTGTGTGTTGTGAAAGGAGGATGAAAAGATTTAGAAAGAATGTTTTCTCCTCTAACGGCAAACTAACAGAGTGTAACAGGGCAGGTTGGTGATGATTGGAAAAATAGCAGGGAGGTTTATTACAATTAGATAGAACTTAGGGGAGGTCATTTCCCTTAAATTAATTGAATGTTTTGAATTTAATAGGTAATTAATACCTTGTGATATCCACAAAGTATTTCAACTGATTAATCATCCAAATTAATGATTAAACTTGTCTCATTTTATTACATTATGTCATATACTATCTTCTACATTACCTTTTTTTGAATAAATTTTCTACAATACCTACACAAATATTAAAATCAAGAGGAAAAAAAACTATATTTTTTAAATCGTGTAATCAAACAAATAAGGCAATAGAGAGAAGAATGTTTTTGTATTTATAACTTACGACAACGTACTCAAATCCTAATTTGAAAACCTATTCCTATAACCAAATAAATAATTTGACTCTCTCCATACTTGTTTTGAAAATCTCACAGAAAAGAAATTGACAACAAAAAAAACTTAGAACAAAAATGAACATAATATTTTTTGTCGGAAACAAATAACATATTTATCTTCTAAACTTCTTAGACGATTTTCTGTCTTTCAGACCAAAGTATTTGTCAACATCATCATCCTCTCCTACATCTCCTTCGCCCCTCCGTTTCTTCCCTCCGGATTCCTTCATTTTCTACACACAAAAAAAAAAACGAATAGTTAAATATTAAGAAAGTAATTAAATTTACGCACATAAGAATTCATTATTTTCATATCTCCATGTTGGTAATCCTAAGCTGTAAAGTGATATATGGCTTGAATTGTGGTATGGGGCAACCCTCACGCAATGAGCTGGTTGAATTATGCTCAAACCCAAATTCTAAGATAGTATAGACTATAGAGTTCATCCTAAAGATGTCTGACAATGAGTGCACTGTTGCAACTTTCTGCCACGGTTGCATCAAAGCATTATGGCATGACAGATTTAGTGCTAGTAGCCATAGGCTGCAACAGCTTCTATATCAGCCATGTTTCTTCCATAGACCACAACATCGTGTTATGCGGCAGATTCTTTGGCTTGGCCCCTATCCGCCATTGGACAGTAATATGGCCTACATAATCGTTATAAGTGATGGTCATCCCTCAATTCATAAGTTGATTATGTGGCTGAGTTAGGCCCAACTCAAATTCTATAACTCCATAATTTACTAAATCCAATAATATAATCACAATCAAGATGAGATCATCTCTATTTCTCAAAATAAAGAGGCCTTCATTTGGAGAATGAAAAACACAGTATATAATGTATCAAAACATTTTTAATCATATAATTCTTTTTTTGAAAATTAATCTGTGTCTTTCTCTCTAATTAAAACCCTCATATATGGAGAGAATCTTAGCTCGTCATAACCTATGCATCTTTTCATTCATTTGTTTTTTTAAATAAGCTATAAGAAACAATGCTTATACCCAAACCCAATGAAGAGAAAAATTGAATGGGCGGGCAAGTTACAATGGAGTCGATTTTCAATTCCCACAAAATTTCCCGAACTTACTTTATCTATTTAAAACAGAAATAGATAGAAGACTAGAAATAGCCAAAAATATAGCTAAAGCTCAATGCAAAAATTTACCGTTGCTGCTAATCTTTTGGCTTCACCAACACGCTCTTCCAAAAGCAAAACTTCCTCTTCATTTGCAGGATATTCTGGTAGCTTCTTGCCTGAAAAACATTTGCATTTGTTATTTGTAAAGAATTAAGACTAAGAATAAGAATTTCTTGCTCCTTAAAATGTCACCGCCAAGGCAGAATATGCTCCTCACCTATAAGCTTTTCTATCTGAACGTACCACTCCAGCTCATATTGGTTAACAAGGGAAATGGCAACCCCAGAGCGCCCTGCACGAGCAGTCCTTCCAACACGATGTATATAATCCTGCAGGTCACACAAGGTCAGGAAACCAGTGAATACAAAAATTCTCGTTGCATGATTTATGGATTTCTGTTAATTTAGATCTATCTTCCTAAAATAGCCATGAAAATACTAATAAATTACTACCATTACATTAAGCTAACAGTGAACTTTTGATCAACTATTATTGTAATAAAACTTGTCAATGTATTGCATAACACAACTTACTTTGGAGTTTGTAGGAATATCATAGTTAATCACCATATCTACTGCTGGAATATCCAGTCCCCTACTAGCTACGTCAGTACAAAGGAGAATATTGCAATCCCCAGACTTGAACTTATTCAAGGCTCCAAGTCGCTTTGGCTGTTAAAAGAAAGATATTAAATATAAATTAGAGATATTTTGTTGTCATGGGCACACCTACAAACACAAATAATGGAGGGAGATGACAAAGAATCACTCCATCTACAACAGCGTGACTTCCAGCAAGGAAAGAGAAAAGGAAATTTTAGAACAAATTACAATTATAATGCATGATATCCAACACAAATACCTGACTCATATGACCATTAATTGGGATGGCTTTTAAACCGAGATTCCTGAGAATCAAAGCAAGAAGCCGGGTTGAATCACATGTCCGAGTGAACACCAT
>Ga0228710_1012560_pt1 | contig 10461 bp, 6 predicted proteins | sample MedpolnodulmetaG_FD_177995 | JGI IMG/M metagenome (GOLD analysis project Ga0228710, IMG submission 177995) | Root nodule microbial communities from Medicago polymorpha collected in Santa Monica, California, United States - pink nodules | ecosystem: Host-associated > Plants > Roots > Nodule... | reverse complement strand
GGAATTCCGACAATGTATGAGCAGGGAAAGGAACGGACACTGATTGGCGTGGAAGCGGTTATCGACAAGGATCTCTGCTCGGCCCTTCTTGCCCGGGATATTGAAGCAGACCTGCTCATATTGGCGACCGACGCAGAAGCTGTATATACCGGATGGGGAACCCCGGAACGAAAGGCGATCTTCAAGACCAATCCCAACCGGCTAGGCGAGTTCTCGTTTCCTGCTGGGTCTATGGGACCAAAGGTCGAGGCCGCTTGTCATTTTGTGAATGCGACCGGGCGCGCTGCCGCAATAGGTGCATTGGCTGACATTCCAGCAATGGTGCGTGGTGAGCGGGGCACGATTATAAGCTCGTCGTTTTCTGACATCACGTGGCACGTCGAGGTTCCAATTCCAGGTCCGGCCGCCCGTCCAGTCTAGATTGTCTGCGCACCGTCGGCGGGTGAGAAATCGTGATAGCCTTCGAGAGGCGACGGATGAAGGCGATTGGAACTTCCGTTATTCAAAAGCGTGCACGTGCGAGAAAACGTGCACTGCGTGCAACAACTTCCCAAGTGGTGTCCGCAGTGGCGAAGGCCGCACTGATAACGGTGCGGCGAAATGCGGCTTCCCATCCCTTTGACTGAAAGTGGAGCAAGGAAATGGCTGAAAAACAAAATATCGATTTGGATGCCGCACCTGCGAGCGCCAAGGACCTTCGTATGCAACTCCTTCAACGACAAATGGAGGAAATGGAGAAGGAACGACAGTTCAAAGCGGTACAGGAGAAGAAGCTGACTGACTTTGCCGACGTATTTCTCGAGGAGCATGTCACGCAAGAGGAGGTCGCCGTCGTGCGCCGCCTCGTGGCGAACGCCGTACGAGACGGAAAGTTCGAGGCAATGGTTTACAGCTTCCCTTCGAGTCTCTGCACCGATAGTGGCCGAGCAATAAACAGCGCCGACCGCGATTGGCCTCAGACCCTCCAGGGCAAGGCAAAAGAATTCTACGAACGCTATCAAAAATTCGGCAAGCCTCAGGGCTTCAAGCTGAAAGCTATGATCGTCAACTTTCCTGGTGGAATGCCAGGTGACGTGGGCTTCTTCCTGAACTGGGCTCCTGATGACTCTTAGAATGAGGCCTGCAGACCCGAGTTAGTCGACTTCTTTGCATACTGACGCACAGTCTGGCCGCACTGCATTCCCGCCGGCGCCATTGCCGACTGTGTCTGCTCTGCATTGCGATCACGCGCGCGGTGGAGCTGCACGGTGCCCGTCCAGACAAAGCGATTGCTGGACGGAGCACCACTTGCGCCAGCATAGCCGGTGCCGGGCCAAGCCTGATTTTCCAAGTCGCGCACCGTGCAATCACTAGCTCAAACAGCGCATAGTGACGGAAGAGCGCCGCGTTTGCCGGAGGCTCCAAACTTCTGAGGAAGTGGAGCCGATATGAGCGTGAAAGCGAACAAATTTTCACCTGCGACGGCTTTGGCAACGAGCATCGCCAGGCGCGCAAAATGGCATCGATTTGCAGTCCATTGTTCCTTGGCAAGCGGCTACGCTCGGCGACGTTCAACCTTACCCAGCAAGACCAGGCTGGCCGACGGCAGAAGGCGGCCGTCTACGGCGGATTTGAACCTAGATTGACAGGCTCTGCACTTGGCCGCCCGGTCAGTTGCTCTCTGCCACGTTTCCCACAGGTCGCGCGGGGTTGCGCAGTCCTATTCGCAAACTTGTCTTCCTTGCGGTTGAACTCTAGGTCGAATGAATTATTGATGGCCGTATGGCAAAGCGGTTACTGAGTCGGCGCTTCGGCCCGCCGGTCATTCTTCTATGTATATTGATCACGGGTTGTACCGCCCGAGAAGGCGTGCGCATGCCAACGGCAGCGGCAATGGTGCCGGCCGAAAATGCTCTCGTGCTCCCGCCACCGGGCGGCCCGTCAGTACTAAGTGTCGTCGAGCGGCGTACCTCGAACGCGGTGGAGCAGGACATCTATCTTTACACATCCGCTGCCACGCCGGGTCAGAACTTCTTGCGCGTGCAGTTTTTTGGACCTGTAGGTACGAGCAGTGCGCAGGAGCGAACCGCTTACATTCCGATCCGCAGTTCGGAGATGCTGCGGGAGGCTTATCGCGCAATACCGGGCGCCGCCCTGAGGCAGACCGCCGACTATCTGCAAAACAACTACGGTCCGTTCAGCTACGCCTTCGGCCGCGGCCGGGGCAACGATTCCTGTCTTTACGCCTGGCAGCAAATCCGGCCACCTCAGCACCGCCGCTCGCCATTGCGGGACTATGGCACCATTCAGATCCGCCTTCGCTATTGCAAGACTGGTGCTACGGAAAGCGAACTACTGGCGGCTGTTTATGGTTATACGATCCTTGGCACTTTCGCTGATCCGGACTGGAATCCCTATGGCGAGCCTCCGGCAGTGGATCCGGCTTTGGGCCGGGCAGGCAACCCGATCTATTGGCATGAGCGGCCGCTCGCTGCGGCGGGAGCGCCCATTCAGCCGGTCAGGTTGGTGCGGTCGGCTCCCGAGCTTACGAGTGCGATCAGGCCGGAGTTGCAACAGGAGACGGCGGCCCCTACCGAGACCGTGGTTCCTACACCCACCGGTTCGCCTCAAATGAATCCGCCGGTTCCGTCCGGCAATAGCACGATTGTCGTTCCCACGCCGGCTTGTGGAGCGCAGCCGGCAAGTGAATGCCCTTGAGCCGCGGCTCGCCGGGCTTGAAACAGGCTCATCTTGGGCTCTCGGTACTGCATGCGCCGTTTGCTAGAAGGCAGATCTATGCGTAAAGTTTTCGTCCTTGCCGTGTGGGCGTTCATCTCTCTCTGTGTCGTGGCGATCATCACTCTGCCCGTCAACTTACAGACGCAGTTGATCGCTAGTCTGCTCATCGTAACGCTGATGGCGATCATCAAGCTCGTAGATGCCGGGGGGAGGTGGCGCTTGATTGCGCTCGCCTTCGGAACGGCGGTGGTGCTGCGCTATGTCTATTGGCGCACTACCGGAACATTGCCGCCCATCAACCAGCCTGAGAATTTCATTCCCGGCTTTCTTCTCTATCTCGCTGAAATGTATAGCGTCATGATGCTGGCGCTCAGTCTCTTCGTCGTCGCCATGCCGCTTCCCCCGCGACCCTCCCGGGCAGCAACACCGGGCGACTACCCCAAGGTCGACGTGTTCGTCCCTTCCTACAACGAGGACGCATCTCTGCTTGCCAACACGCTCGCGGCAGCCAAAGGCATGGACTATCCGGCAGAGAAGCTGAGGGTGTGGTTGCTTGACGACGGCGGTACGCTGCAGAAGCGGAACTCGACTAATCTCGTTGAGGCGCAACGCGCCACCGCACGCAATCTGGAACTGCAAAAGCTGTGCACCGATCTCGGGGTGCGTTACCTCACGCGCGATCGCAACGAACACGCCAAAGCGGGCAATCTCAACAATGGCATGTCGCATTCGGATGGAGACCTGATTGCTGTTTTTGACGCGGATCATGCGCCTGCCCGCGACTTCCTGCTGGAGACCGTCGGCTACTTCGAGGACGATCCGCGCCTGTTTCTCGTGCAGACGCCGCATTTTTTTCTCAATCCGGACCCCCTCGAGCGCAATCTGAGAACATTCGAGAAGATGCCAAGCGAAAACGAGATGTTCTACGGCATTATCCAGCGTGGCCTTGACAAGTGGAACGCAGCTTTCTTCTGCGGTTCCGCAGCCGTCCTCAGACGCAAGGCGCTTGAGGACACGAGTGGCTTCAGCGGCAAGAGCATCACCGAAGATTGCGAAACCGCGTTGGCGCTACACGGACGCGGTTGGAACAGCGTCTATGTCGATCGCCCGCTGATCGCAGGATTACAACCCGCGACATTCGCGAGTTTCATCGGTCAGCGAAGCCGCTGGGCGCAGGGGATGATGCAAATCTTGATGTTCCGATTTCCACTCTTTAAGGGGGGTCTGACGATACCACAGCGCCTCTGCTACATGTCGTCGACACTGTTTTGGCTTTTCCCATTTCCGCGCACGATCTTTCTTTTCGCGCCGCTCTGCTATCTTTTCTTCGATTTGCAGATATTCACCGCGTCGGGCGGCGAGTTCATGGGGTATACGCTTGCCTATCTGGTCGTTAACCTGATGATGCAGAATTATCTCTATGGTTCGTTCCGCTGGCCCTGGATTTCCGAGCTCTACGAGTACGTCCAGACCGTTCACCTTCTGCCGGCCGTCGTGTCGGTGGTGTTGAATCCGCGCAAGCCGACTTTCAAAGTCACGGCAAAGGACGAATCCATTCAGGAGAGCCGTCTATCGGAGATCGGACGACCCTTTTTTGTGGTCTTCATTGTCCTCTTCATCGCGTTGCTGGTGACCGCATACCGTGTCTACACGGAACCCTACAAAGCGGATATCACCATGGTCGTTGGAGGCTGGAACCTTCTCAATCTTATAATGGCCGGATGTGCTCTGGGCGTCGTCTCTGAACGCGGGGAAAAAGCCGCGTCGCGGCGCGTCAAAGTAAGTCGCCGCTGTGAATTCTCGACCGGCGAACGATGGTATCCGGCGACGATCGAGGATGTCTCCGCCAATGGCGCCCGCATTCAGGTTTATGGCCTTGCTAAGGATGATTTGTCCGTCGAGGCGCGGACCGAAATCCGCTTCGAGCCTTTCGCCGGGGATGGCGCTATCGAGATTCTGCCGATGGCGGTCAGAAACGTGGAAGTCACCGGTGACATAACCGCAGTCGGTTGCCGCTTCCTGCCGGAGGTTGCCCGGCACCATAGCCTCGTCGCAGATCTCCTGTTCGCGAATTCACGGCAATGGAGCGAATTCCAGCACAAGCGCCGCGGCAATCCAGGTCTGGTTCGCGGTACCGTGTGGTTCCTCTGGCTCGCCTTCTATCAAATGGGGCGGGGTCTAATCTATTTCTTCCGCAGCCTCGGTTCTTCCCGCAAAGAGGCGAGGGGGGTCCGTTGAAGAGGTTATCAGCCTTCGTGGTGGCGCTGCTTACCTGTGGGCCCTTGGGAGCCCAGCCGGCGCCGTTCGACATGACGGGGGAACGCCCCATTGAAGATCAGGCGCCCGCCCCCAAACAACAGGAGCAACCTTCGAGGAACGGTCCGGCTGACGGCATTGAAGGTGAAAAAATCCAACTTGCACCGGTGAAAGACGCAGCATCTTATCGCAGGCACATCGTTCCCTTCGCCAGTTTGTCACTGACCGGTGAAGTCGACGAGCGAGCGTGGTCGGTCTACTTGACGCCGGCGCAAGCCGCCGCAGGCGGCGATCTCATTTTCGAGTACCAGAACGCGGTCGTGATCGCGCCGGAAAGTTCCGTTCTGTCGGTCTTTGTGAACGGCAAGTTGGTCGGTGAGGGACCGGTACAGGCAGGGGAAAAGCCGGAATCGCGACGCTATAAGCTCCCGTCCAACCTTTTGCGGACGGGCTCGAACGAAATTCGCTTTCGGGTGCAACAGCGCCACCGGACCGACTGCACGGTCGAATCGACATACGAGCTCTGGACCGAAATTGCCTCTGGAAAGGCCTACATCCAGTTTGAAGGCCGGGATGCGGCAAGGCTCACGACCCTTGAAGATATCCAAGCGGTCGGCGTCGATGCCAGTGGGCGCACGCGGTTCAACATCGTCGCACCGGCTTTTGACCAGCCGAGCCGCACCGCCGCGTTGATGCGGCTAGCGCAAGGCCTCGCCCTTCTTGGCCACATGCCGGCACAGAGCTTCGACGTTCGCGGAGATCTCCCGGAACTCGGCAGAGCCGGGGAACTGACGGTTCTTGCCGGAACGGTTGCGGAACTACAGCCTCTTTTCCCATCACTGCCGGGTGAGGCATCGACGACGGCAGTGACGGCCCTTGTTGAAAGTCGGCCGGAACGGGCGCCAATCCTCGTTTTGACTGGTCCGGATTGGTCGGCGGTCGAAGGGGCTATCGAATCAATCACGAGGGTGACGGATAAACCTGCCAACGTTGCGCGGGACGTTATTGAAACCGGGAGGTGGAGATTGCCCCAGGCGCCACAGGTGATCTCGGGCAAAAGGCTGCCGTTTTCTGCGCTCGGCGTGTCGACGACAGAATTCTCTGGACGCCGCTTTCGCACTGCCTTCGCAGTCGCGGTTCCGCCGGATTTTTACGCCAATGCCTATGGCGAAGCGACGGTGCTTCTCGACGTCGGCTACACCAAGGCGGTTCGGCCGGGCAGCCGGATCGACATATACGTCAATGGAAGTATCGCCTCAACGGTTCCGCTGGACTCCTCGGGTGGCTTGGTGCGCCACTTGCCGATCAACGTGACGCTGCGCCATTTTCACCCAGGTGCGAATCTGATCGAATTGGAGGCCGTTCTTCTCACCGACGCCGACAGGACATGTGCGCCAGGAACTGCCGCCTCGACAGAGCCACGATTCGCGCTATTTGACACATCAGAATTTGCAATGGCCGACTTCGCAAGGATCGGACGCCTTCCCGATCTCGCGGCAGCCGCGGGATCTGCCTACCCGTTTCGCAGCAGCGCCAAACCGATCGCTCTACACGTGGACAGGGCTGAGACCCTTAGCCTATCAGCGGCGGCGACCTTTCTTGCCCGCTTGGCCGTGGCAGGGGGGCGTCCGATGGCAATCGAAACGATTACATCGCCGGTTGCTTCCGCGGACAGGGAAGCGCTCTTCGTCGGCGCGATGCCCCAGATACCGAAATCCGTTCTTACAGAAGCCGGGATTGACTTGAACAGTCAGATCTCCTGGGGCAGTTCCGCATCGTCTGAGGTTCTTGCCGACTCGCGGGCGGCTTTTGATGCCTGGCAGACCCGCTTGAACGGCGGAACCTGGCGCTCTCACCTTCGTGGTCTTGAGGATTGGGTGAAGGACACCTTCGACATATCATTGAATTCACTCAGGCTCCTCCCGCCTGACGAGGCTCCCTTCGCGCCGCCGGATACCGCGACACTGCTCATCGCGCAATCGTCAAATCCGGACGCGGGAACGACTTGGACGCTCGTCACGTCGCCTACACCAGAACATCTACGCGACGCGGTATCTACGATTTCCGATGTCCGCAGATGGAGCCAGATGTCGGGGCACATCTCCATCTACGAGCCCGTCAACGATCGGATCAGTTCGATCCCGGCGCAACACTTCGAGTTCGTCGAAACTCGGCCACCCTCGCTCGCGAACTATCGTCTTGTCCTTGCCAATTGGCTGTCGAGCAACATATTGGTGTACGCCGTGCTGCTCGTCTGCCTTGTCGTTCTGCTCGGATTGGCCACTGCTAGCCTACTTGCCAGATTGGGGCGCCGCCAATGAAGCCACTCGTCGTGCTAATGCTCCTGCTGCTAGCTTATCCAACGCATGCCCAGGAGCCAGCGACGGTGGAAGCAACGGCGTGGCAAAAGTATAAGACGCGATTTCTCGATCCGGGCGGCCGGATTATCGACGACGCCAACGGTGATATAAGCCATAGCGAGGGACAGGGTTACGGCCTTCTGTTGGCCTTTCTCGCGGGCAGCCGGGCCGATTTTGAACTCATCTGGTCGTTCACGCGCCGCGAACTCCTCCTGCGCGACGACGGCCTTGCGGCCTGGAAATGGAGTCCGGGCGAAGCGCCTCATGTTTCCGATACGAACAATGCAACAGACGGCGACATATTGATCGCCTATGCCTTGGCCCGTGCAGGGGTTTCCTGGGATCGCAAGGACTACACGCGTGCGGCTACTGCGCTGGCAGAGGCGATTCTCGAGAAAACCGTCGTCGAACACGGGGGGCTGACCTTGCTCTTGCCGGGCGCGCAGGGATTTTCTGCGGCCGATCGGGCCGACGGGCCCGTCATCAACCCGTCCTACTGGGTTTTCGAAGCCTTTCCGGTTCTCGAACAATTGGTTCCTTCTCCTGCCTGGAAAGCGCTCGCAGCAGACGGTGAAGCTATTCTCAAGAGACTGGAGTTCGGGCCAAAGAAGTTGCCCGCCGACTGGATTAGTGCACGAACCGTGTTCAAGCCGGCGGAGGGCTTCCCGTCCGAATTCGGCTATAACGCGCTGCGCATCCCGCTTTATCTTGTTCGCTCGGGAAGGACAGACAGTGAGCTCCTTTCACGGATCTACAGGGGCATGTCCGACGCGAAAGGTGCGGTTTTGCTCAGCGATGTCGAAAGCGGTGCCGTGGAGGAGACCCTTACCGATCCAGGTTATCGAATTATTAACCATATCCTGGCCTGTGTCCTCCAAGGGACGAAGCTCCCCGACGACATGAAAACGTTTGAACCGACCCAATACTATCCCTCGACAATGCACCTGCTGGGTTTGTCTTTCGTGGAGGAAATGCGTCCGGAGTGCCTATGAAGTTCCCGATTGTTGCATCCATAGGTGTTGTGACCGCCGCGCTTGCCGCCGCCGGGCTCGCCGGAGACGGGGAGTTGCCCAGGGGATTGGCGCAGGTGATCGTCGATGCGGATCGAGCCGATGACGCATCAACTGCTGTCCAACTCTCACAGGCTCACGGACCGGCCGCCCCTGAGAGCACACAAGATCCGCCGCCTCCGCGCGTCGATGAATCAGCCTTGCGCTACTTCGCCAGCAAGGGCGATACGGCTCGTCTGGAGGCCGAGATCGCCCGCCTGCGGGCGCTCTATCCAAACTGGACGCCGCCGCAAGATCCGCTGGCGGTGCCGCAGAACAGCGATGCTCAATTGGAGACGATGTGGCGGCTCTATTCCGAGGGGCGCTATGCGGAAGTGCGAAGGGCCATAGCCGAACGTCAGTCGACCGATCCGGATTGGCAGGTTCCAACCGATTTGCTTGAGCGGCTGAATGTCGCCGAGGCACGTGCCAGACTCGTCAATGCGTCCGATCTGAAGCAATACGAAACCGTAATCCAGGTAGGAGCAGGCACGCCGAGTCTTCTGACGTGCAGCGACAATGACGTTCTTTGGCGTGTGGCCGAAGCCTTTGCTGAGACCAAGAGGCCTAACCGGGCGCGCGACGCATACCTCTACATTCTCAAGAACTGCGACAACGAGCCCGAACGGCTCGCTACCGTGCAGAAGGCTGCCTCTAATCTTTCCTATTCGAGCATGCAGGATCTGCTCTCCTATGAGAGAACGAATTCCGCGGGGGCGCTGGAGTTCGAGAGCATTCGCGACGATCTCGCCCGCCGCTTTGTCGCCGCAGGCGATGAGGACGCGACGCTTGAGGTGGATCCGAAGTATCTCCAACGTGTCGAGCGGCTGGCGGAAACGGAAGGGTCCGCCGCGGATGCGCTGCTCCTTGGCTGGTACCAACTTCGCCGCAAGAACACGAGTGAGGCGGAACGCTGGTTCCGTCTGGCGCGCGACAAGCAGGACTCTGCGCCGGCATCACAGGGCCTTGCGCTCGTCTTGATCGAGCGCAAGGCACCCGAGGAAGCCGAAAAGGTGCTCTACCCATGGCGGGACGCCTCCAGTGATGCGCGAGCGACCTACTTCGCCGCGACCGCCAACCTCCTGGCGATAGATCCGCCCGTGGCTCTTAGCGCAGATGTTCTTCAAAGGATTGCACAGGAGACGATGAAGAGTCGCGATGCCGCGACAGCGCAGCAATTCGGTTGGTACGCGCGTCTCCTTGGGCAGCCAGCCACGGCTGTGCAGTGGTTTTCGACCACGCTTGGCTGGAAGCCGGACGACGAGCCCTCCGCCTATGGCCTTGCAATCAGTCACAAGGAACTCGGGGACAGGGCAGGGGTCGCGGAGATCCAGCGTCTCTGGGCGGCGAAATCCGATAGAATTGCGCGCTTAGGTGATGAGGTGGACGGCCAGGCGAAGGCCAACACGGCTCCGCCAGGATCGGCCACGATCGCTGCTGGGTCGGCGCCAATCAGAACAGCGGCGGCGCCAGCGAAAGGCGCGCCGCTTGGGAGCGCCGCCCGTGGGTCACAAACGACCCCTCGCAAGCTCAGCGGCTGCCGTTCGACGATCGATCCGCGCGGCCTTCCGCCGGGGGCGGCTCTTGCCCGTGGTTGGTGCCTCATGGATCTGAACCGGCCTCTGGAAGCCGCCGAAGCTTTCGAGGTCGCTCTGCGAGCGTCCGCTTCGAAACTGCGCGAGGATGCTGCCTACGGACAGAGCCTTGCCTATCTGCGCGCCGGACTGACCGGGAAGGCGGCCGTTGCGGCTGCGCGGTCGCCACAAAGTCTTGCCCGCAGAAATGAACTGCAGACCGCTATCCTGGCCGACCGAGCCGTCGCCGCCTTCGATGCGGGACGGTATAACGAGACGCTTCTGTTTCTGGAGCAGCGTCGCCAACTGGCAACCGAGCGGACGGACCTGATGGTGCTGCGGGGATATGCCTATCTGAAACTCAAGCGCTATGCGCAAGCCAAACGAATTTTCGAGGCGGCCGCGGCGACTGGCAATCGAGATGCAATACGCGGGCTCTCGGACGTTCTGGCGGAGCAGCAGGTTTGGCCGCGCAAATTCTGATAGTGCGGCACGCACCGTCGT
>Ga0228710_1012558_pt1 | contig 10463 bp, 9 predicted proteins | sample MedpolnodulmetaG_FD_177995 | JGI IMG/M metagenome (GOLD analysis project Ga0228710, IMG submission 177995) | Root nodule microbial communities from Medicago polymorpha collected in Santa Monica, California, United States - pink nodules | ecosystem: Host-associated > Plants > Roots > Nodule... | reverse complement strand
AAATGGTAACATTACATAAAAAAAAAAAAACAAAGAGATAGTAACATAATTTTTTTTTTGAAAGGAATAAAATAGTAACATAAATAAAATGCAATAAAAGTAGGGGTGTTTTGGACTTTTCAAATAAAAAGTGGTTGTTTCTCAACCTTTCTCTCCATATTGGCGTGGAAAGATTTCCATGTGTGGGTCCATTAAATTCTTTCTTTCCATAGGCTTTCTAGAGAGTTCCAAACTAGAGAAAATGCTTCTTTCCCTCGTCTTTCTCTCCTCCCCACAATCTTTCCTTGGAAACAAACACACCCTTGATTAGTAAAAAGGACTAATAGTAGACTAGGGAGTACTCGACTACATAGTTGAAAGGAAAAGCATCCACACGTGTACCAATTACAATGTTGTGTTGTTGGACAACAAGGACAAATTCATGTGAAAAATCATAACTTTCATTGACCTTTCTTTATCATCATCACTCTCCTTCATAAAATATTATTTAACAGATCTCAGATTCCTTTTCTAGATCTCTTCATAAATTATTCTTCTGTGTTTTGGTATGCAACCAAGTTCCTTTGCAGTCAAAACTTTCAGTGTTGAGAACCACTCTTACTCTTAGTACATTGCTATATTTCCACTACTTGACAAAAAAAATCTCCAAAAGTTAGTTTCTTTTTGTTGTTGAACATGGAGGAGTGTAAGAGAGAGAAAGATGAAGTGTTGAAACAAGTTCTTGGAACAGTGAAGTCACGCAAAGACAGAAATTCAGTTTCTTTAGTTTGCAAACAGTGGTACAACGCTGAAAGATTGTCAAGGAGGAATGTTTTCATAGGTAACTGTTATTCTGTGACTCCTGAGATCCTGACACGTAGATTTCCAAACATAAGAAGTGTCACACTCAAAGGGAAGCCACGTTTCTCTGACTTCAACTTGGTTCCTGAAAATTGGGGTGCTGATATTCATTCATGGTTGGTTGCTTTTGCTGAAAAGTACCCTTTTCTTGAGGAGTTGAGGCTTAAGAGAATGGTTGTTACTGATGAGAGTTTAGAGTTCCTGGCTTTTTCTTTTCATAATTTCAAAGCACTTTCTCTACTGAGCTGTGAAGGATTTAGCACTGATGGCTTGGAAGCAATTGCCACTAATTGCAAGTAAGATTTATTTCTCTTCAAACTTTATTTTATGATCTGTCCAATGAGGATAGGCTTAGCTAAGATTTGTTGTATGGCTGACTAATTTGCATTGTTTTTCTTTTCCTGGAGAAAAGTTGACGAGAATGACAATTTTCCACTAATTCATTCATTGATTTATTAGGATTTACTGAAATACATGACATCTATATATAGAGTTTAATTTTGATACACCGTCAACATTAAACTTTTTAATGATCCTATGATTATAATTGATTGGTAGTGTACGCACTAGTTCTTTTTTTGAGAACATGCGTGCTAGTTGAATCCTTATAGTTTCCTTATTGTTACATAATTATAATGTGATGTAATAGGGAAACCTTCAAGTATTGTGTTAATATTTATGTTTAACTTTGGTTGTGTAAATTTTTACATCGAAAGCATAAGCAGTGTGATACTTGTTGATCACATCAATAACACTATTTTGCTAGCATTCTAATCTTTCTGTTGAATCTATAAATCTTCAGTAATGACAACATCATATCAAGTAAGTAGAAGATTTGTTATTACTTGGATAAATCATCTTCTGAATATTACTTGGATGCAGGAATTTAACCGAGCTTGACATACAAGAGAATGACATCGATGACAAAAGCGGTGATTGGTTGAGTTGCTTCCCAGAAAGCTTTACATCATTGGAAGTATTGAACTTTGCCAACCTAAACAATGATGTAAATATTGATTCGCTTGAGAAACTTGTCGGTAGGAGCAAATCATTGAAGACTTTGAAGGTTAACAAAAGCGTAACGCTAGAACAATTTCAAAGACTTCTTGTCCTTGCCCCTCAGTTATGTGAGCTTGGCAGTGGTTCATTTTCACAAGAGCTGACATGTCAGCAGTATTTAGAGCTCGAAAGTGCGTTCAACAATTGTAAGAGTCTTCACACCCTTTCTGGTTTATGGGTGGCTTCAGCATCAGCACAGTATATCCAACTCCAAGTTCTATACTCTGCATGCACAAATCTAACTTTCTTGAATTTTAGTTATGCTCTTGTTGACAGTGAAGATCTTACTGATCTTCTTGTTCATTGTCCTAATCTTCGACGCCTTTGGGTATGATTTTCTTTATCTACTCGTTATTCTATTAAGTTTCATAGATATTGACATTTTAGCAACATAAAAGAATGATGGAAATGTTTTGGAACATCTACATTATACAGGTTGTAGACACAGTTGAAGACAAGGGACTGGAAGCTGTTGGATCATATTGTCCATTGCTCGAGGAGCTACGTGTTTTTCCTGCAGATCCCTTTGACGAGGGCGTTGTGCATGGGGTGACTGAATCAGGTTTTATTGCTGTCTCTGAAGGATGCCGGAAGCTTCACTACGTCCTCTACTTTTGCCATCAGATGACAAATGATGCTGTTGCTACTGTTGTGCAAAACTGTCCTGACTTCACTCATTTCCGGCTCTGCATCATGACCCCTAATCAGCCAGATTACCTGACGAAGGAACCTATGGATGAGGCCTTTGGAGCAGTTGTTAAGACCTGCACTAAACTCCAAAGGCTTTCTGTATCAGGTTATCTAACTGACCTCACATTTGAGTATATAGGTAAGTATGCCAAAAACTTGGAAACACTTTCGGTGGCTTTTGCCGGAAGCAGTGACTTGGGGATGCAGTCTGTACTTGCTGGCTGTCCAAAGCTGAGAAAACTTGAGATAAGGGACTGTCCATTCGGCGATGCAGCTCTTTTGTCTGGTTTGGAGAAGTATGAGTCAATGAGGTCACTTTGGATGTCGGACTGCCAAGTAACAATGAATGGATGTAGATTGTTAGCAAAAGAAAAGCCTAGGTTGAATGTTGAAGTAATTAAGGAAGAAGGAAGCGATGATAGTCTGGCTGAAAAAGTTTATGTTTATCGTTCTGTTGCCGGCCCAAGAAGGGATGCCCCTCCATTTGTTCTCAAGCTCTGAAATGTCAACTCTAGTCCTACTTTAAAGCTCAGGAGGTAACGTCTCTCTCATTCTTTCTCACAAATAGTTAACAATGAACTCACATTGAAATATGCATGCCATATGACAGCCATTTCACAACTCTCCAATTAATTAGAATAAGAAGTGACATTTGTTATTGTATGATTCTGCTCTTTGGAAACCAAATTGTTGATTGGTAAAAAAATAATGGCCTTGGTTACTAGTGGAAACATCACTATTTTTGGGTCAACTATGTTGTCATTGTAGTGTATGCTTCTGCGAGTTGATCACTAGAGTCATGTCATGCATCATCCACTTTTTCAAATGGATAAGAATGACTGAATACTTTGATTTCTCTCCAATTATTTGTCACTTTACTTTAGAGTATGAAGATAATATTTTAGTATTTTACCTATCTCTTGCTTCATAATTTTGTGTTGCAGCCTTGGAATGTGACCGTATATTGGCAAAGTTGGCATACTGACAATGAAGTCTCAATAATATGGAAGGTGGAAGCAAGAAAAATAGGGGATTCTGCAAGATCAAAATTTCCATCATGTAGCCATTGATTGTTGTTGTGTTGGTGTATCAATAATTGCAATGAACTTGCCTTCTTTCAACTAGTTGGGTCCACCAAGAGAAATAATGCAATTGTCCATTGTAAAATGGCATGAAAAATCTTGTACTATTTGATTGCAGACAAAAAGTTTTTTAATTTTAGGGGATAGTTTTGCTGCACGGTCAAGACATTTTGTTGTTGTATTGAAATATTTATTCTGGAAGAGACAGATACCTTCCCCTTTTGATAGATAGATGTGGAAATCATTGAAATAAATGAGTTTAAAAGAATAAAAAATTAATTGAATCATGCATGATTGGATAAATTGTAGCACATCAATTTTTATTGACATGAAGATCAAATTCTTTGGATTGAGATAAAAACATGAACATTTTGTTTTGTTTTTTTAAAGAAAGAAACATGAACATATTAAAATTCTCAGAAAATTAAAAATTCCGGAATTAACTTTTAGAAACCATATTTTCAAAGAGCTTTGGTATTTAAATTTTGGAAACAAGACCTAACGAGAATAACGGACGACTGGTATGCTTCGTATAACCATTATTTTCAAAGAGCTTTGGTATTTAAATTCTGACTTGCTCAACTCAAGTAACAAAGTTTAGTAAAAAAAAAACAAAGGATGGTGGCCAACACATATCATAGTTCATATTCATTATCTACATATTCCTAACATAGGAAACGTGTTCACAAACTCATGAATGATTCACAACACAGACATTTCAGAGTTAAACTAGTATTTTTTACAACACAACATTAGGGCAGTAATTCAACCCAATACAAAGTATGCACATATCACACACACATAAATCACACAACAATTTAATAAATTTTTTATTTCTCTTCAAAAAAAGAAAATTTATCTCTCATTTTATGATCAGTTTATTAATAACATATTGAATTCATTTAAATCATTCATTAAGGCTCCAAAATTGGCCAGCCCCGTAAATGGTGAGAAATGAGACATTTGTTCTCATTCGTCGAACACACATAATAGAGTTTTACACCCACAAACACTCCATGCCATGCATGCGAAGTACAAATAACACAAGTTTGAAAACATGCTAAGTTCGCGTTCACAGTCCTCAACTTCAAATACATGAAGGGAACATACTGTGCTTTTTCTCGCACATTAAGGTACTTTAACCTTGTTATTGTAAGTCAAATGAACCTATACACTTAAACACTCCCTTCACTAAAATCCTAAGGATACTCGGATAAATTTTGGAGTGTTACACTCTCAACCTAAGCAACTTACTACTAGTCCCTCAAATTACCAAGAATTTAATCCGTGTAAGTAATTTTGCACGATATACGTGTTCTTTGAATACCACCCTACCTTTTGCCTTGTTAAATGCTAGGCTTGTCTTGTAAATCAGAGGAGTTGTTGGACATGATGGCCTCTACATCTTTGAAAAACTTACTCCTTATCCTCAAATTTGCGATTGAATGAAATCTAGCCTATTGTAATACCGTTTCTGTGTAATCCTGCTCCTGCTCTAAATATTTCTACCACTTCAATAAATTGTGTCCCAAAATTCTAGTCACTAAATCTATTTCTTATACTAATTATTGTTTATGTTTCGACCACCCACGCCACAATGAACTCAGAGAGGCTCTTAAAGCTACGTCAGATATCTGTGCCAGCTAAACTAGAGCCTATGCTGAATTTTAATAACACTTGACATAAATGAGTAATAAAAAAATTCAGATACAAAAATAATGACGCTTGTATTTTAAAAGTTAATCGTGAAATAATAAAATACCTAGAAGTCTAAAACACAAAACTTGCACCATTATAATAATCATTCTCTTGTAATGTATATTTGTGGTACTACATGAAACTAAAATGTCTTGTATCTTTGATATTACCAATAGAACTTGACAAAAATATGAAAAACAAAAAGAAATCAAACATCAACCATGTGGTGTGGTCACCAGGATATATTTGAGTATAAGACTGATACAATCCATAAGTTAATGTAATTATGTAACTTATGTGGAGGTTGTGTAAGATTTTAATTTCAGTCCTGCGTTACAGATACAGTATATTACACAGACGCACTGCATGATTGCTTTTTAATCACACATGAGGGTTTAGGTTGTGCCAAATCGTTTTCTAAATAAGTGGTGTCTCTTTGCTGGATCTTTCGGCTTGCTCTTGATCTGTTGGCCTTTTTTAAGCCCAGTACTGCATAGGGAAGAAACCAATTAGCATCAAAGAATTTAATAGTTTGTATTAGTTAACACATCAAGTTCTTAATTAAAAACTCAAAAAGGAAACCCAGCAACTTGAGATGTACTAGCAGTAGCACAAGGCAGGTGTTATCATATCAGGCAAATAAAGAGGATATCGCACCTGTATTCCATAAAAACCATCCCTTTTGCACCTGACATTGCACTCATCGATCCTTGAGAACGACGAGCACTTTTAAGAGCTATTTCATCTGCATCATCTTCTAGTTGCTCTAATCCAACTGCATCATCACCAGCATTCAATACCTGATAGGTAAACACCAGTTAGTTCTCAATTAACAACTCAATTCCAATTCAACAGGGATACAGATGGAAACCTTTCCGAGTAGTGCCAGTTGATCATCGAGATGATGATAGTGCAAGCGAGATCCTTCATCAGATGGAGGCAAGCTTGTAATTACCTGTTACATATCAAAAAAACTATAAGCATATATAGATTGAGACCTTGGCAAGATAATTTTGGTGGCCAGCAAACATTTCAAATTCTCAAGCATGGCATCGGGACCGCAGTTTGAGCAGGTTTTTAAACAATTGAGCACAAAAAATAAGTTTTCTTCATGCAATATTTGGCACGGGATTGACACAGTAGCAATTAAAAGAGAAATTAGATCAGTGATGGAAAAAGAAGGAGTATATATATAATTTCTGAGTAAAAGCAAACTACAGAAGGATGAAGATTGAATAGCAAATTGTCCAGAGCTGAGCTCCTACAGAGAACAATGTTCTCTGCCCATAACCAACACCAAAATGATATTTCCAAGATATCCCCTCCCACTCTCCCTCATTCTCAAATTCTCAATACAACAGAATTCAGTACACAGATAATCTACCCCTTTCTCTCTCTGCCGCATCAGCATTCTTTCCATTCCTCTTCTTATTTTTCCCAACATAAATTCCTCACAACATGGTCTTGGACAGCTGATATGCTAACTACCCATTTAAGCCTACAATCTCATTTGGCGAACACAAATACATTAGCTAGCTCCTTTCTCTTTCTTCTATTTCCTTCAACAAACCTAATGTCTTCCTAGAGCACTTCATTCGAACAAACAACCAGCTTGGTTATAGTAAACATCACACGCACCAAATAAAAGCTTGAACTCATTCACAGGTGCTTACAGTTACAAGTTACAACTTGCTTTGTATATTTCAAGAAGGGAACTTCTTTTAAGTAGGTTATGGCATCACAGCAATAACTAATTGAAATTGTTTCACTAGGATTAGTCCAACAATTTAAATTAGTCATAGAGTGCCTTTATTTTAGCTTAATAATAAATAGATTTTGTGTTAGAAAAACCTAGAGATTTAACAAAAACAAAAAAAAAACGAAGCTATTTGTGTTTGTTTACTACCCAAAAAAAGTGCTTTTTTAAATGATTTTTAACTAGTTCATGTGTTACCTCCTTGTATTTCAAAAAAATAGATTTTGGGAAAAGCTAATCCTGATAGCTTTTCTTTTTAGAGTCAAAATAGATTTTTTTTAATAAAATGATTTCTAAAAATCCTAAACAAACACTAAAAAAATGACAAAAGTGTTTTTTTCTTTCTAAAATGTTTAAAACAAACGCACCTAAATAATCATTCTTTCCCCCAGATAACACATTGACAACTTCAGGTCCAGTGAAGTAAATGTACAAATTCATGTGAATCTTGAGGCAAATTACCACAAGTGCAATAGGGAGTGAGCCGAAAATTGAAAGAAAATACCTTAAAGCTGTAACCCTGATCAATTAAAAATTGCTGTCTCTTAGTTGAGTAATACATCTCCTGTAAACGAAAGCAGCACAATACATTACACCATAAACTCCTTGGATGAGAGTTTAAGTATTATTTTCAAGTGACAACATGATCCAATAATCAATAATATATGGCCTGACATGAAATAAATGTATACCTGGGTATCGGTCGACACAAGGGAATAAAAAAATGCATTATACTCCTCTTTGCCACCAGCCATCCTATCCTGAAGCTTTCCCTGCCATTTAATTCATGAATTTGAATCAGCAAGAGAGCCCACTCGCAAAAGGCATTATTGACAGACAAGTAGACAACATGAATATCATGCAGCAGAACTCCCACTTTCCACAACAAACAAATGAAATTTAGAATTCAATCTGTAGGATGGGTACGGTGAACACCAATAAATTCAGAATTAATAAAATAAAAGTAAGTTACCATAACATACAACAGGGAAATAATAATAACACAGAGAGAAGACTTTAGAAACTGACCTTTGCCCTAAGAATACGACCCAGACGCTGTGCTTCTTGACGCCTTGAACCAGCATGAGAAGAGATCTGAATGATTACATTTGCTTCAGGAATATCGATTGAGTTGTCACCAACCTGAGAATAAAAGAAACGATGCAAGGAATCAGATATTGATTGTTACATTCTTTATTATGATAATAAGATGTTAACATGGAATAGCCCACAATATCAATAGTATTAACAAGAAGTACTAAGGCAGACAGCAATAAAAAATACTACACATTACAAAATATTAGCTAACCTAATGAAACTCGTAAGGATATACCCATTCTAACTTAAATAATCTATCCTCAACAAAATGCTAGACCGGTATGTGCTTTAACATATTCATGAAAAATCGAAAAGTAAAGCAAATAAGCCTCAAAATAAAACTAAAGAAAACAGGAACAGATACCTTGGAAAGAAAAACAGTATTTACGTCTTTGCTGGTTTTGAATGCCTGTAGAATTTTTGTCCTCTCAACATGGCTGCAAATAAGGCATATCAGAACTTAACATGCAAAACAGAAAACCCCAAAACACAGCTTCAAAAGACGTCAATTTATGTCCACGGCACCTTGTAGCACCATATATCATTGGTTTGCGGAGTTTCATGGCATACTCAGTGAGAGCAAAAAGATTATCAGCAAACACTATAATTTTATCACCACGTGCCCTTTCATGGTAATTTATGAGAAACTCGCATGCTCGGAATTTATTTGGATTCATCACATAAAGGGCCTGCACATGTAATGATCAACAATTAAGATGAGTAAAATCAAGCAAGTAAAGATCATCTCATCACATAAAGAGCCTTGCGCATGTGTGAAGATCATCAATGAAGATGAGTGAATTCAAGAAGTAAACTAGGAAATTTTTTCAAGCAATTAATAATTTTCATAATGATATTTCAGTTCTTTTAATAATCAAGACAACCTAAACAGAAACTGCAATCTATCATGGAAAATAATGACAAAATTCCACAATTGCTCCTTATAATTTTAACTAAAGATTTACATAGTTCCCAGAGGCTTCACCTGTCTCTTCTTGGAGTTCTCTTTCTTTAGATACTCAGCGAAAAATTCTTTTGTCATTGGACACCATACTTCAGCACACTGTACATTTGCAATAAATCCACCTTTTACAAGATCCAACCAATTTGCCTCATACAGTTTGGGACCAATTAGGAAGTTCAGATCTGTAATACGTTCATCCTCTCTCACAAGTGTAGCTGTAAATTTAACAATTATTTCACTCAGCAGAAGAGGCTTTGGTCATTGTCAAGATGTTATTAAACCAGTGCATAACGGCATACCTGTGAGCCCAAGTTTGCAGTGAGATTTAGTGATGCTAATGACTTTTCGAAACATATGGGCAGGAACCACATGCACCTGTTTATCATGCCATGTACGATGCATAAGAACAGAAAGAAGATTTCAGGCAAGAAAGGATATAAATATTACCGTAAATCTTAACAATTACCTCGTCCATAAGCAGCAATCCCCATTCTCTGTTTCTTATTTCTTCAATGATCTTTTCAGATTCTTCAGACCGTTTACCCCCAAAGGCAACCATATTATATGTTGTCACAACAACTCCAGCGTTACCACGGAATCTCTCTTTGCTGTCAGATGTGAAACGACATATTTGTTCATCTCGGATAGTTGACCACAGTTTAAACTGAAAAGCCCACTGATCCACAGAGACAGCATTTGTTGCCAAACAAAGACAGCTCTTTTTTATCCGGGAAGCTGCTGAAACACCAACTAGGGACTTTCCGGCACCACAAGGTAGAACAATGATACCGGATCTTGCTCTACCTGAAGGGGCAGATGATAAAATTGCACTTAGAACAAGTAATACATGTTTCAATGTGCTTTTACATACACCTGTTGTTTATGCTAATCCAAACCCCGTTAACAGAATATTTTAGACATAACTTGCAGTACTAGCACAAAAAGTTCTAAAGTTATAACAACAACAAATTAAGAGGAATATTTTTTTGTTGGAACAATACTGACATGGGAGTTGAAACACAAGAAGTAAATTCAATCAATTTAAAATAAAATTTGCCGGGTTCTCCAAATTTAACAAGGTAAGAATGCAATGCCAATGACACATGCCCTTGCAAAAGCTGCCAGCCATACCATTTCCAAACATTTTACTAAGGCTCTTCTCTTGATATGGCCTTGGTTGTGCTTGGGGCTTTAGTTCCATCTCGAGGTCTGGGTTCACCTGTAAAAAAAAAAAAAAAGAGTAACAGAGAAATAGTTAAAACTCCATTACCATAAA
>Ga0228710_1012555_pt1 | contig 10466 bp, 8 predicted proteins | sample MedpolnodulmetaG_FD_177995 | JGI IMG/M metagenome (GOLD analysis project Ga0228710, IMG submission 177995) | Root nodule microbial communities from Medicago polymorpha collected in Santa Monica, California, United States - pink nodules | ecosystem: Host-associated > Plants > Roots > Nodule... | reverse complement strand
TGTGTTGTTTAATTATGGACACTATGTAACGTTTTGATGAATTTCAAACCTTTGTGTAATTTGAACCAAATGTCGGTTTGATTTAATTATGGACAATTGTAAAAGATATTGTATTTTTCTTGTTTATGAATGAGTTTAAATGTTGTATGAGTTATATTGCATTTGGAAATGTTCTGGTTTAATTACAGGTAAAAACTGGCCGAAAAAATGGCTTGGAAATGTTTACAATTATGCAGAACCACTGTCTGCATAATTGTTTTTTTCGGCAGTTAACTACCGAGGTTTTCCTTGGCAGTTAACTGTAGCCGGTTTAGGAAATCCTCGACAGTTAACTGCCGAGAGGCAATTTCGTTTTTTACATGTGTTTCTCAGCCTTCTTAAATGTGTGAACAACAATTTTCTAAAATATTGGGTAAAGCCATTTATAAACAGAGTAGATTTTTACTATCAAGTAATTCTATGTGAAAGTATAATATGAGTTCTGTTTCGATTAAATTTTTAAGTTCTTTATTAAATTATTATACATCAAATGCATCTCTGAGATCATTTAAGTTTAATATTTGTCCTAAATTAGTTATTTTAGTTTCAAATTTGTCATTTATGTTAGTAAAAGTGTACACCCAGTCATTTAATTCATAAAATATATGCACAATTATCATTTAAAAATATGTTAAAAAGTGCTTACGTGGATGTCTATATGCACAATTATCCTTGTTCAATTAGAAGTATCATGTGACCATATTTTTTGGAGATTTCTATGCCATAAATATTCCTAATTTCTTTTTGGAATAATAATTATTCCTAGGCTTAAATATGGTACTCGTCCCTGCAAATATGCATCGTTTAAGTTTTGGTCCCTGTAAAAAAAAAATTTGTTTTTGGTCCCTGCAAAATTTTTTGTTTTTTAAAATAGTCCCTCCAGGAATTATTTTCAGAAACAAAAAATTTTGCAGGGACCTGTTTAAAAAACAAAATATTTTGCAGGGACCAAAAACTACAAAATGGGTCCAGTCATCATGTGCCACGTATACAAATCATCACAAAAATGGGGTCAGGGACTATTTTAAAAAACAAAAAATTTTGCAGGGACCAAAAACAATTTTTTTTTTTACAGGAACCAAAACTTAAACGAGGCATATTTGCAGGGACGAGTGCAATATTTAAGCCTTATTCCTAATTAGATCTACAGGTTTTCCTCTCTTCTCCGGTTGGTCATCTTGTTATGAAAATGGCAAACAACTAATAAGTAAATTTTCTAAAAAATTACGCATCGTCCATTTTATTATGCTGTAATGGTGGTATAATAAGATGTCAACATTTTTTATTTTGGATTAACGTAACATAGATCAAATATAGCCAGTTGTTTTTTAACTAAAAGATAAGTTCTCGTTTATTGCTTTGTTAATTTTCTACGACTCGTGATTGCCTCCTACCGTAAAAAGAAGAAGAAGATGAACACCCTCTTTTTTTTTCCATGGGCAAATAAAAGAAATGAAAATAGTTTTGAAAAGTTAGATCATGGGAAATGACTAATCGGAGAAGATAGGGAAACCGATAGAACTAATTAGGAATATGTATTATTCCCAGAAAAAAAATAAAAAGAATATTTATGCCATGAAAATCTCAAAAGATATGGTTAAATGATACTTTTAATTGAATAAATATAAACCAATTAAACAAAAGGAAATTGTTAAACGTCCCGACATATATAATTCCGAGAGGTTCCCGAATTACTATTCACTTAATATATTCCAAATACATACCCCACCACCTCCTTTTTTGCCGCACAGGAAGACTTTTCATTGGTTTGTGATGCATCGGGATGAATTCGGAAAGTTATCTCTCCCGTTAACTAGCATTGCTCTAAACAAAATCAACTGTTAATATTTTGTGTCATCAAATCTGTTGACATCAAATATTATCCGCTGATTTCTTCACTTGAGTGTTGTGAAGAACGGAAGGATGTTGATGACTCGAAGATTCTCTACGGATTCTCTACGTTAATGATGGATATATATGGCTTTACCAAAGAACATATGAACATTTGGTGAATTTACTTTAAACATCAGTCACAAATCAAGGTCAAGTTGCATCTTCTAGCAAGGTTACCTTGCCTAATAACCATATTACTTCAGGTATATCTAACGAGTATCTTGCTATTTCAACAATTTCATATTAGGTTCACGTATAGTATAGTAGCCTTTAGAGCTAGCAAGGGATCACATATGCTCATCTCTACATTTTTTTAAAATCATGCAAGCAAAATTTCACATATCCATGTTAGATTACGCAATAGCCACATGTCCTTAGCGAAATTCCAAGATATAATGCAGTTTTCACTTCGTTTTATTGCACTAAATGTCCTATTTGCACATGATTTCAAGTTGAATTTGTTGTGAGTACCTATATTATGCATTGATTCTCAAGTGTTGTAACATTTTAAATTTTTTATACAGGACAATTGGAGCTTGAAGATGATTGGTTAGGCTATGCTACTTTAGAGACTGTATTATTACCTTGCCATGCTACAACAAGCTGATCCCCATTCCACCTTCATTCCTCAAGAAGTCTTATTGCACTTTGGTTTAAGGCTTTTATCAAATATAAACGCAAAAGAAAAAAAAACAAAATTAAAATAACTAAAAAATCAATAAGAATGAAAATAATTCTGAATGAATTGATTTGCATTTCATTGGAAATTATTTAAATAATAAACTCAATAAAATTCCCCATCTTCAATGAAAAAAACTACAACTGAAAGGATGATTTTGTTATTGGAAAAGGAGACATGATAGAATAGAAACAAATGAGAAATGAATGAAGTAAGAAGGAAAAAAAAGAGAAATGAAAGAATGAAGAAATGACAAAAGATGGTGTATAATGAAAGAATGAAGGAAATAAAAGAATTAAAAAAAGAAAAAGAAAAAAAAGAAATGAAAGAATGTAGAAAACATGGAAAAATGAAATGATGAAGAGATTGTGGAAGATCGTGATTACAAAAAATGAGAAATGAAATAAGAATGAAAAAAAGAATAAGAGATGAAAGAATGGGGAAAAGAATGAGAATGGAAAATGAAGAAATTATGGAAGAGAGTGTGTAGTTATAAAGATAAATTTTGGACAACCTATTTTTCGGGAACGATTTCCTCGAAAAGTTGTGTGACTTGACTTGCAATGACTTCAAAGTTTCTTGTGCTATGATGCACAAAATGTGTCTTCCCAATGCTCGTTTCCGAGGCCCTTGGTCTTCAAAAAGCTCACCAGAAAGGATTTCTTGGATACTCATTTGGGTTGTTCTGATGGTGTTGGTTTAGGAACTTAGAGTGTGCTCCTCTTAAGGTCTTAGGTTCAATTCTTTCCCATATCAATTTCGGTGAGGTAATTTGACTTATTCAAATAAAAATTCCTGGAATCACAAATCTTTAACCAACAAAAACGCTCCATAAGAGTTAGATCTCGAGACGTTTATGAGGACTTTGTTCTTCAAATATGTTGAAATTAAAAAATATTGCCGCTCAAAGATTTCTAGGGACTTTGTTCTTCAGAGATGTTGAAATTCAAAACACATTTCCACGAAATGTTTTCTGAAGACTTTGTTCCTCGGATGTGCTTTTTTCCAAGGAACTTTGTGTTTCTTGAAAAACTTGGTGAGAACCACCGATTTTCTTGTAGTGTTGAACCATTTATTCCCTTTTGGAGAGTTGTTGCAATCAAGAGCAGTAAGAAAGTGATGCATATAATTTGGTTAGCTACTAGTTGAGGGGTTTGAAATATGCGAACCAACATTATTTTTGAAGAGGAAATAGCAAATGTATTTAAGCTCGTCTGGTCAGTTTTTAAGCTCCCCTGGTCAATTTTTTATTATTATAATTTTCACATAAGATAAATACTAATGTTACTCATAAATTTTTGCCAAAACAAGTCCGAAATAAGATAGAGAAAATTGACTGTGAACAGAACCCAAAGAAATACTTCAAATACAAAAAGTCTTCCCTCACAAGTCACAGAGCACCTAGTAACTATGTGACACATGTCACAAATGTGCCTAGTCATAACATCTTTATTCATGGTCTCCAATCACTACATTTCAAGCTAGTGACCCTAATGTACTTAAATTGAACTAACCATACCCGATGAATCTGTGGAAGCCACATTCACTAGACCAAGTTCAACTGATTTTGAATTAACAAAATTGCAATGTTTTCTAATCTCTCCTTTTTTCCCGGTCAGCACACCAATATTACCCATTTTAATCATTGCAGCTTCAAAGCTATCAAAGAAAGCATTTTTATCAGCACTAAACTTGTTGACAATGCTAATGGTATCAGCACCACTTGTTGAGAAAAGCTCTTGATCACTCTGAAGCAAACCCTTTTTACCCTGAAGATTGGAGTAGTAGTTCTTGTCAAATTTATCAGGAGTCGTTGGGTCAAAATTGGCGAGGTTATTTGGAGGTCCACCATTAGGACATATTTTGCGCAATTCTTGTAAATATGTTGTATTAAGAGTTGGATCAGGTTTTCCTGTACTGCTGAAGTTGTATAATCGATCGGTGATGAAAGTGCAACGTGCTCTTCCGAATGTATGAGCACCTACATTTGGAGTATATATATTAGCCTTATAATTTGTTGTTATATACATAATAAGGAAGTGATTAACCTAGTATTTTTAATTAGAAAACATTGCATACCTGAGAGAGCAACTAGATCAGTAGTACTGAGGCCTTGAGCAGCAAATGCAGATTTAAGTTGATCCAATGAGTTAAAAGGAGCGGGAAGATTTTGATTAGCGAGCGATTGGTTGGCGGTTAAACCATCCCTTCTTCCTAAGGGAACCTTCCAATTAGGACCATCGGCCTGTCAATACATACATACATGTATTAATTTAATTAATCATCACTAATAATTAAAATGATAGTTGTTATTAATCATGTTAGGATGAGGCATACCAATATTGAGGAAATTTGTGCAGAAAGGGCAAGAATATCAGCACAAGAAACTGTGTTAGGACAAGCATTTTCCACTGCTGTTTTAATTCGGTTTACAACATCCAAACCTCTTAGAGAGTTGATATTTGGGAAAGCTTCTTGTTCACTCACAATGGTATCAGTTTTGTTCAATAAAACTGATGCATCACAACCCTGTTACAATCATAGATAACATAATACAAATATTAAAAATTTATTTACTAGTAATAAAAAAATTGTTGTTAGAACTTCAAAGTTCAAAATAATATGGAAAAGAAACCAAAATGATGTCATATTGACATTGACATATATCCAGTGCTGTAGTGTTAGGTATTCTTCCATAGTTACAAGACCAAATCAATAGTATTTGGACACACATACATAAAAAGATGGTCCTTAAAATATTCAATCATTTTTTTCCTCTTTACTATTAAAAAATATTTCTTTATGTATGTGTGACCAAACACTTTTTATTTGACCATGTGAGCATATTAGAATTTTAGTAAACCATATATACCCATTTAGGTAACTCTCCAATTTGAACGGCTGAGTGTGAAAGTGGATCCATTATGCAGCATTTTGTGTGAAGTGCAAGTGTCACTTTAGAATTAGATTGTACTTAAGTGTCACGTGTGTTTGGTTTAGCGTTTCTTAACAAGGAAATTCTAAGGTACAGGTTTAGGTGTATTGATACTCTTTTTTCATAACTTTATAAATTAACGATTTTTTTATGAAATAAAGATATATTTGTCAATATTTATATTTTAGAAAACATCATTTCATTATTTATAAGAAAGAATCATAATAAATTATTATCATTTTCTCTAAAAAATAATCAATATTCTTTGTTGAGTAGTAAAAATTCAGAAAAATTAAATTTTATTTCGTCGACGCTTTTTATAAATAAGATTTAATTATTATAATTGTCAATAATAGAAAATAATTCTTTTTCTTCAAAAAAAAAACAACTCATTTAATTATTAATTTAACGATTTGGTGTACCGGTACACTTAAAATTTTAGGTGTACCATAGAATTTGTCTTCTTAATATATTTTCCTTTTTAAAAAAAGGCCATTTTTTACTAATAACATTTGGACACCTTAATCTATTTTATCTCTATTCATTTATTTCTATCACATTACCAATATATTACATCATTCACTTCACTCTCAATTTCATTATCTCTCAAGATATATATACATACACTCATATGAGTTAGTGGTGTTCAAACCCAAACAGATCTAAAATAAAGTCGTAAATCAATAAAAAAAATGCACATAACCGAATATTATTAGATGTCATTTCGTAAAAACCGCTTAGATTGAATTGGACATCAATTTTTCAAAACTGAGTCAAACCGCATAAGAAAATCTTAATACTTGTTTATTTTTTTATTAGTACAACATATTGCATTAAACTATTATTTGTTGCTTTTAAATTCTTTAAATAATACTTTTTTTTAAAGATTAAATAATACTTATTAGTTTAATTTAGTCTATATTTTTACAACTTGGTATGTTTCAAACATAATTGATCATTTTCATTTCGTAATGTTAAATTTTAATATATTTTACGTTATATTTTGCATCAAATTTATTATTTTACGTGTATGTGTATTAATATCAACATAATTGTTTTACAATTATATTTTGGATGTCAAAAAATCGATCCTAATAAATCTGCATTAATTGAATCGGATCAGGTCGAATTTTTTAAAAGGGTCATCTAAACCGAATCAAAAAACATGTGGTTTTTATTTTGAATAAGATGTTTTTTACTTCAAAACCAATCCAAAGTGCTCCACAACCAACCCTAATATGAGATGTACATTAAACATTTGTCTTTCGTGAATATAGTCTAAAAATGAGTTTAAAACCGATTTTATAGAATATTTTTGAAACGGAAAATATTAGTAATTAGTAGTTAGGTTAACATCGTTTTTCTCTTTTGTCCAAGTTTAAATTCAGAATCTCTTATTCTTATAACCTTTAGCTCAATCAATCTTTTAGGATTAAGTTAAATTCAATATAAAACTAACAATATGAGATATATCAAATAGAAGCAATTCAAGTAAAGAACTATGAATGATTCTACATGACTATAATATCCAATACAAATATTAATATAGACACCCCCGAGACGTTGATATCAGTAATAATTTGAGAAAATTAAATTAACAGTAATTACGCACTATATAGATGTTATTAGTGTTGAATATCAAGACATGTTTAGTCTAAAATGTTGGTGCTAGTGCTACATACATGAGTATGAGTAAGAGACAGGGGAATGAATGAATATGGAGAGAGTATATACCAGAACAAAACAGTCATGAAAGTGAAGTCTGACGAGACTAGCAAGCATACGAGGATCTGTCTTAGAGACGTTCCTTATGACTTCACGAATAATGGAATGAACCTTTGGACAAGTGTCCCTGTAGAAAGAAGGATCAAGTTGTGCATCTGAGTAGAAGGGTAACCCTCCAAGAACAACCACTACACAGCATAGAGCTGTCAAAGTAAGACCAAAGGAGTTCATTTTGTTGTAATGTGTATGATTGGGCATTAATCAAGCCGTTTTATTTATAGAGACTAGACAATTATATTTTAATAATGGCCATGACTTGTAAAGTATTGAGGTTGCAAATTGTAATAGTATATTTGTATGCCAACAAACTTTTTTTTTTGTGAACTCAACTTGAATGGCAACAAACAGCGTGTTTTTTGTATATAATAATAATAATAATAATAATAATAATAATAATAATAATAATAATAATAATAATAATAATAATAATAATAATAATAATAATAATAATAATAATAAGAAGAAGAAGAAGAATAATATTCTGTGTGAAATAATAATACTATGTGTGATAATAATCTAATTTCTTTTATTTATCATTTGATCTTAATACTTGTGAAATGATCAGATGTATAGCCTTCATTATATGATAGAAGAAGTATTTTCTTAGAAAAGTTAAACGAATACATTAAAAACCAACAAAACTCCTCTAGTACAAGGTGTACGAAAGGAAACTAAAATGTTATTATGTTACAATAACACAGACAAGCTACTAAACAATAGCTGAAAGAAAATAAAAAATTATGATACAACTTAAAAGCATAACAAAGAACTCAATCTCCAAATCGTGTAGTCAAAATTAAAAAGGGCATAATATGATTTTAGCCACCAAAAGGATGTTTTGTCGTATTATGAAAATGTCTCCTATCGTGATCCTTCCAAATAATAAAAAGAACTGAAATTCAAATTATGTTGAAAGTTAAACGAGACTTGTTGGAAAATCCCCTAAGACCTCCAAACTGAGTAAAATGCTCAATTAACAAACCATGAAGAGATGTAGAAAAACCTAGTCCCATAACAAAAGCCAAGGTTGACCGTAAAAAGCACAAGTAAAATAGTCTTGATCCTTAAATATAAAAATACTTACAAAAATTTATTTGTCCTTAAATATAAAATTCCCTAAAAAAAAATTACATGCCTTATGCCCTTTTTTTGCATCTATCAATTTATCTTAATATGAAAAATCAATATTAATTAAATGCATATATACCAAGGTATAATTATAAAGGAAATACAGCCGAATGTTAGGCTGGATTTTTCCTTTCCAATAATTTTTCGTTCTTTATCGATAAAAGCGAAGAGACAAACTTGTTAGTATCCATTTGACGTTAGTTTATACATAAAGAAAATTTTATTAATAATCACACATATTTCAAACAAATCTTTTACTTAACAACATTTATTTATACTTCCTCTAAAAAAAACATTTATTAATACTTATAATATTTATGAAAGATCCTTATAATTAGGGGAGAATAAAGTACTCTCTTTGTCTCCTATTATGTGTCTCATTTAAATTTTTCACGATTATTACGAAAATGATTAATATTATTGATTTTAATGGTAAAATGTGTATTATTTATTAAAACAATCTTATTAATTATAGTTAGTGGAATAATTATAGATTATTGAAATGTAATAATTAAATGTATGTTAGTGAAAAAGAGTAATAAATATTATATTAATATTATTAAAAAGACAAATAATTTAAAACAATGACATTTAAAAAATTTGATACATGGTTGGAGACTGATGAAATATTTTTTTAATGGAAATTTTGAATTATTGTTTAAAATACCTACATTTTGTTTTTACCAAATAATGTTCCTTAAGAAAATTAACCCAGTCATTAAAGTTGCAAGCGGGAGTGCTGCTCTCACACGTGGATTGTGGGCCCACATTAAAGTCAAGCCAACCACGATTGACATTGACATTATGGTCATCTGATAAAATCCATAGTATCATAACCAAAAGAAATGGGTTACGTTGAACCAACACGTGGGCGGCACGAGCACGATTTGTACGTAAAGAATTATTTACTTATCGTTAAAAGTACTATTATTTACTTATTTTAGTGTAAATTCAGTGTGAATGGATGATGCTTTAAGTTAAAATAGAGAACTTCATTAGAGAATATTTGAATGAAATGATAAAAAAATCTCTTTAAGTTTATAGAGGTTTTGAATTTGTATTCAACCATAAAAATGCAACAATGTTAAATTTTATTCATTTGTGGCCCTAATCGTCTTGAAAGATTAATATTTAAAGTTGCATAAAAAAAATTGGTTCACACAAAATAAAACTATGGAGACTTTTTTTTTAAACAAAAAGAGTTTAAACTAGAGAATGTTTATAAAAAGATTTTCATTTAACTCCGTCTAAAAGAACTAGTGGGTCTAAAAAAAATTAAATTCAAAGTTTGTATTTTGACGGATCAAGATTTTGTTCATTTGATATTTTTTTTTTTTTTTGAGAAAATAGTGCAGAGATCTTGATCATCTTCACATTATTTTCTAAGTTTATTTTAACAAAGAGAATCAATTTTTATTTTGACCTCTAGATCAAACCATTGTAATTTTCTTTTTATAAGTATAAAGTTTTCTTTAAAGAAGTATAAAGTATATTTTTTTTTGACAAAAGTATATTTATAACTTCATAAATGACAAAAACATTTTCTTTTTAATATTCACTCTTTTATTGGATATAATCCATATAAATCATATCATTCTATATACTAGGATCTTATTTCGAAAATATGAAGTCCATTACGACTTTATTCATCAAAATAGAAAATGTTAGAGAAAATATTAAATAATAATAATAATAATAATAATAATAATAATAATAATAATAATAATGGTAATGTTAATGTTAACCGGTGTTTAGGGTTTTTATTCTAATAATAATAATAATAAGAAAAATTTTGTCAAAAAAATAATAATAATAAAAGAAATGTTAACGAATGCCTCCAGAGCATTCTTTAAGGACCACAAATAATAAGTATTTATGAAAATATGTGTAATCAATACATTGAAAATCGAAATATTTAACTTTTTAAAATAATAATTGTTTATTTTAAAATGTTTAAAGAGTGTCTCGGGAGCACTCGTTAACAAGACCCCGATAATAATGATGTTG
>Ga0228710_1012551_pt1 | contig 10470 bp, 3 predicted proteins | sample MedpolnodulmetaG_FD_177995 | JGI IMG/M metagenome (GOLD analysis project Ga0228710, IMG submission 177995) | Root nodule microbial communities from Medicago polymorpha collected in Santa Monica, California, United States - pink nodules | ecosystem: Host-associated > Plants > Roots > Nodule... | reverse complement strand
ACCAAAAAAATAAAACAAAAAAAAAAAAAACTTATGATTGTTTGATTCCTGCACCCATCAAATTAATAAAGTACAAGTAGTATTCACCCCATCAAAAAACTATATTCCATTCGTTTTAAAATGAACGTTGTTTAAAGTTTTTTCACACAAATTAAAAAATGTAATAACTATGTCAAAAGACATGATAATTTTACTAAATTAACCTAATTTACTATTGGTGTAATGTTTTGGAAGTAGTGTACATTTAATTAATTAAATGGTACAATTGGAAGTAAAATAATGATTTAATGTTGGAAAATGCAAGTGACATTTATTTTAAAATAATTTATTTTGGCTAAAACGACACTCATTTTAAAACGAAAGGAGTACAAGATAGACATGATTTCAACAATCATCTATCCCTTAAAGTATATATGAAAATTTGTGCATCTAGTTTGTATGTATATTGAAAAATGTTAGGGCTAACAAAATTGATTTTTGGACCTAAATTAAAAATAAATGATTTTCATATATTTTAGGGGCAAGGAACATGTGTTCATATATTTTAAGAATCGAGTAGGAAGTTTACTTGAGAAAAAAATAAAGTATGTGAACTACACCATTTTTTTTTGGGTAGATAGACGAGATGACAAAGTCATCATAAACTCACACACACAAAGTGGAGGTATCGGGATTTGAACCCCGATCATGACGTCCGGCTTAACAATTTCGGTATTTTTATTCAGGACATAATGAACTACAAACATAATCATATCATTCTAGCATCAAGTGATTAATTAGTAATCAAATAATTTGTCCTAGGTGGTAAATGAACTTTACTTAAAAACAAATTGTTCGAGACAATCTAATATTGAATCCTCACGGAAACAATCATTAGTTATGCATGTTTCATTTTTTTTCTGTAGTGGCAGGAGTTTGAACCCAAGACCTTGCATATATTATGCATTGTTTCTATCAAATGAGTTAAACTCAAGATGACATGTTTGTAGACGAAAGTAGAGAGTTAAAAGAAACAAAATTGATAAAAGAAAATTCACATTGCTAAAAGTGTTTCAACCCATATAACAAAATTAAAATGTTAAAGCTTAACAATTTGGCTTGAATTTATGCACTTGCATGATTACGTCTTTTTTAGTATTGCACACTTTTTTCTTAATCATATTATAGATACGAAGCATCCAACTAAATTTTCTTGGTACGCACGAGTTGAGAATCAAATCCCATATCACTTGGACCAACCCATTTATGGTTTTTAATATTACACACTAGCAAAATTAACAATTAAATAAATATCAATATTATTATTGATATGAGCAATGTTATTTGAACAACCATTTCTTGTGACAACTTGTTGGACAACCAAATTTTACAAAGAAGTTTAGGTAGTGACACTAAAATCAAAGCAATAGAGAGAGAAAGTAGAATGATCATGTGAGTATGAGAGAGAAAGTTGTCACAAAAGTTGTCAAAAAATAGTTGGTCAAATATCATTTCTCTATTGATACATATCATAATCTTGTATTGCACTTATATACAATAGAAGGCCAAAAATTTTAGTTGACACTCCTACAATTTTTTCTAACTTGACCACTAGACTCAGCAAGTGGTCCAAGGTTCCCCATTTTGATCATTGAATTGGCAAAATCAGCTCTGAAACTTGAAGGGTTCCTAACATAAGAATCAACTTGGGATTTTGTAGATCCTTCATCAAAAAGCACTTAATCTGAGTGAAAGAGACCCTTTTGGTTTTGCAAGTTCTTGAAATAAGCATTGTCAAATGTCTCTGGGGTGATGGTGTCAAGTGGTGACAAATTTAAATCACCAATTTGATTGCAATGAATTTGCAAAAGATGAATCTATGTTGTTCTCGTTGTAAATCCTTATTCTGAAGAATATACAACTGGCTTCACCAATTGTGTGTGATCCTATAATACAATAAAGTTAATTATAAAATTAATTATACAATTGATAATCATGTTTATCCAATGGTGTTGCACATCCTTAGAAGGTGTGGAACATAGCATAATAAGAATACTACTAGTAATAATATAGGAGACTGTTAATGTGAAAAACATAGGACACCGACACTGCTATATATATATCAATTTATTTATAAAAGATCCAAATTGAAAATAAAATAACATACATGTTCATCTAATTTGAGCAATTTATTTCATTAAAAAAATTCTAAAACAAAATTAAAAGATATTTAATCTTTATTTATCCATCTCCTATCAACAAAAGCTAAAAACGTTGTAAGTGACTTTAATGTCTATAATCTCTCATTGATCTAACATTTCTCAACACATATTTAACTCTTGTATCCTTGATGTGTGGAAGCAAGAGAGAAAAATGTCTGAGTTGTCCGACACGTCTTGTATGAGGGTTATATAGGTGTCGGGCACCGATCCAAGGAGTGTCGGAGTAAAGGAAAAACAATTGTATTAAGGACACTTGTTCGACATGTGTCGTACGAGTGTCATTGAAGTGTTGTATTGACATATCTTGGACACCGCGACACACCTAGTTCTAAAGATGTTTGTGCTTCTTAGGTAATAATAAAATAATAATCTAAAACATTTGATAAATATGCATCTATATTTCCCTCAAAAAATATGCATCTATATGTTTAGCTTGCTACCTGAAAGAGCAACCAATTCTTTACTGTGAAACCTTTGTTGGAGAAAGCAGTAGTAAGGCCCCTTAAATCAGAGAAAGGACCTGGCAAGTCTGAGTTAGCTAAACTAAAACTTGCTGTGGTTGAATTCCGTCTTCCTAATTGAACAGTCCAGCTAGGTCCACCAAGCTGAAATGTGTTCAATATATTAGTTTATAGAGAAATATTTGTTTGACTATAATTCAAGTAAAAATTATTTTGGTACACTATTTTTTTTAACAAATCAAAATGGATATATTGCTCAAAAGAGTAGTAATTCACCCCGCACAAGGTATGTTAAAGTGATGAATCACCCAAAGTCCGAATATTTTGATACATTATTATTTTTTTTTCCTTTCTATTTTTTTCTTTTACGTGTCTAAATATTATGTCTAAATCTTGTGATCACATAAAACATATTTTAGTGTATAACTCTACTAAAAAAGATGGATTCTTTTTTTTTGGTAGTGACCTTATATTTTTTTGGTAGTGACTAAAAAAGATGGATTAATTAGCAATATATAATGCCAGATAAGAAAAAAATGAAATTTGTCTTTAATTATGACTAAAATTAAAGATTAATTTTAAACTTTTAGGTTAAACTTTAAGGAAAAGGTTTGACTTGAAGAATGTATACTTACAGCAACCACGGAATCTCTTGCTGCCACAGCAAGAATATCAGCACAAGAGGCAGTATTAGGGCATAACTTTTCTACTTCAGATTTTATTTTGTGAATTACATCAAAGCCTCTCAGTGAATTAGCATTTGGACCTGCTGTTTTTTCACCTGTGAAACTTGATGTATCGTCCAATAGTACCGATGCATCACATCCCTGAAAATAAAAAACAATATACTTGAACAAAATTAATGGAGACAATAATTTCTAAGGAATTCATTGTAATTAAATATTTGTCAAAAAGAAAAAAAAATGATACGCACTGATAGTGCATTTGTGATATATATAGAAACTTAAACTGATAGCATAATTTGCATTGATTTACAATGGTAAGGCTATACATTTATAGGGAACGTGCATCAATGCTATTAAACAAATTAGCAATAAATCAGCAATAGACAATTACAATTAAATGAAAAGATACTGTAACAATTATCAATTAATACTCCTACAATATATTTTGAGCATTATTTTAGAGTCATGCTAACTTGTACCATCAGGGCACAAGTTAATAATTCCATAAATTGTAAATACTTATTACAAAACATTAATTTTTAATTTTTAGAAAAATAAATTGACACAATTTGCTAGACAAAATGTTCAATTTAAGTTCCTTAACATGTGCCCTAAAGGTACAAATTAGTATTTCCCTTACTTTTAATAAAATGCCTCAAAAATTTTAGCATAAGTTTTTTTTTTAAGGAAAAAAATTGAGCATTAGTACTTTACGTCATTACTCATTATACATGTTTAAAAATTAATTTTAGTGTTTAATTACAATGAAGTGTATAATGTCTAACAATCAATAGTAAACAAATATGCAAATGGGTTAGATCAAGCCTTAAAACTAAATTGTTGATGGTACATAAAGAGAGAGAAGACATAAGTATTCCGAAGACTTGAATATAGTCATATTAGTCATATTTGTAGATATATGTATTTTTCCGTTCTATACTATTAACATGAATGATGTGAGTTTGTTCACAAATTCATCCTTTTTGTTTTAAGCGAATTTGGATTTGTATTGTATCGATGTACTCTATCAATTTGAATGAATGAATATGTTTTATTTTTGTAAAAAAAAAGAGAGAAGAAGATGAAAAGTGAAAGGACTTGCTTGAACAAAACAATCATGGAAATGAAGACGGAGCAGAGAGGCTCCCATGCGAGCCTCAGTATTCACTGCAGAGATCACTTCTGTTTTAATAGTTGAAAGCACAAGAGGACACGTTTTGGAATAAAAGTTAGAGGACAATTGAGCTGAAATTGTGCCAATAAGGCAAAAGAGTACGAAAAAATGAACTTTGGTGAACTTTGGAAAAAACATTATATATAAGAAGATGAAGGGAAATGAGATATTTATAATTAGTGCTTTGTGTGGTTATTAAGGCCTTGAAATGTGTCACGTATTTATATATGAGAGTTGCCTTAGACTATGAGAGTTGCCTTAGACTAATTTGTTTTATTCTCTTGTTAGTATTTTGCCACAAGGATTAAAAAACTAGGTTTGACTAAAGGAAAGGAGGAAGTTGCATAATATAGTTTTTTTTTTCCTTTTTTAGCGGAAGTGACATAATAGTTATACGGCTAATTAATCAATAAATATTTTTTTACTTTTTTGTATCTTTTACAAAATACATTTTTATTTGTATTACCAAATCATTACTTATGAAATTCTAAATTATTTAAATCTAAGCTAAACGCAATTTCATTGCATGTTCCAAAATTTATTTTGTATAAACACTTAACTCATGCAATTACATTTCAACATTTTTTCAAATATATTATTTTACTTAGTCTATCAAATACCAAGTTTACGTTTTTTGAAATAAAATTCTTTGAATATATACTAATGATAAATTATAAATATCAAGTTACAACTGGTCATAACCACCCCGACCAACGGGTACCTGTGCGGATGTACGGGTATCTTACTAGTTAATTAAGCTATCGTAATCGAATTCCTACACATGATAACTTGGTTAAGCATTGAATGATTTAAAATAATGCTAATTTTTGTGTGAGCGGTTCTCCGAAGGAAGAAAATATTGATCATCTATTTTTATGTAAATTTTTTAGGATTATTTAGGGTCTAGGTATGCAATGGTTCAAAATTCATTTAGTGAGTCCGGTATATTTGTCTAATCATCTTGTATAATTTGGTGATTTAGATGGTATTTTTAAAAGTATTCGGCCTTCAATAAATATGATTTGGATAATTTGTGTTTGAATTCTTTTGAAGGAAAGTTATAGTCTTACTTTTCACCGTAAGGAGGAATCAATTATTCATTTGTTCCACAAAGCTAAACGTTTATCATTTTGGTGGTTGAAAGTGAAAATTTCAAATTTAGTTTTTAACCTTCAATTTTGGCGACTTAATCCTATTTTGTGTATGAGTTTTGTCACATAATTTTCTAGGTTTCTGATTCTTTATTTGGTGTTTTAAAGAGGCACTAAATCCCCACAAGAAATTAAGTGCACCTAAACAAATTTCCAAAATTTGAAGTAATGCTTCTACCAACAATATCACCATTCCATACAAAGTAATGGTCCAACCTAAAAACAACGTCCAAGATACTTGCTTAATGTCCTCAACTACCTCCCCAAATTTTGGATCTTTGTGCTAACTTTGGTTATCATTCCTCACCTTCCAAATTAGCAAAGAGTTTTATGCGAAATCAAAGTACACTCTTCAATCCTTTACACTTCCGAATCAATGATGCAACAAGAGGGAGACAGTGTAACATTAATTGCCACGAATAACCAACACTCTGGAGGGCGCATATAGCATTCCCAAACTTTTGTCAATCTCTCACATTTTAGCACATCCAATCAAAGTATGTTAATATTTTCTTATTTGTCAGGTTTTAAAAGCTTAGCTCAACCAAGTGAACATCATCCCTATTAAGAGGCCTTGACATCTCCAAAAGAAAGTACTTAGGATATATTGAAATCATCCTAATTAATCAAGGAAGAGGGGATCACTTTAACAATCAAGTCATTAGAGATAATCCACTCAAAAAAGTCATTAGGGATAATCAAAATTCTACTTAGGGTACAAAGAGTTATCCGTTTGATTTGAACAACTCAGTTTGGCTCGATAGTTCAAATCAAATGAACCAAAAGATAAAAAAATAACTATATACCACAATGTTATTATTGATACCGATTGACAATTTGAGATTGAGTTTGATGCGATTTATGATTACAATAAGAAGCTTATAACCTTGTATTGAACTTATACAATACAAGGCCAACAATTTTAGTTGACACTCCTACAATTTTTTCTAACTTGACCACTAGACCCAGTAAGTGGGCTAAGGTTCGCCATTTTGAACATTGCATTAGCAAAATCAACTCTGAAGCTTAAAGGGTTCCTAGCGTAAGAATTAACTTGTGATTTTGTGGATACTTCATCGAAAAGCACTTGATCCGAGTGAAAGAGACCCTTTTGATTTTGCAAGTTCCTGAAATAAGCATTGTCAAATGTCTCTGGAGTGGTGGTGTCAAGTGGGGACAAATTTAAATCACCACCTATTCTGGGACAACTTGATTGTAATGAATTTGCAAAAGATGCATCTATGTTGTTCTCGTTGTAAATCCTTGTTCTGAAGAATCTACAACTGGCTTCACCAATCGTGTGTGATCCTATAATACAATAAAGTTAGTTATACAATTGATAATGAGACATATTTATAGGATGGAATGAAAATTGGATAGACGGACACGAGAGTGCCTAAACACTAGTATAATAAAATTAGGGTTTGTCTGAACTAAAAGTAGTAATTTTTTTTTTATTGAAAAACAATAATTATTTATTAAAAAAGTTATATATTTAATATAAAATATACAAGTTAAATTCCAATACGAATTCACTATTTTCAACTTCTTAAAATTAAACCCGTAAAATTATACTAATATGCATCTATATATTTAGCTTTCTACTTGAAAGAGCAAACAATTCTTTAAATGTGAAATTTTTGTAGGAGAAAGCAGTAGTAAGGTCACTTAAATCAGATGAGGTAGTAACTATAGTTACCTGATAAAGCAACCATTTCTCTGGATGTGAAACCTTTATTGTTAAAAGCATTGATAAGACCACTTAGATCAGAACCAGGACCAGGTAAATCTGAGTTAGCTGAACTAAAACTTGCTGTGGTTGAATCCCTTCTTCCCAATTGAACAGTCCAACTAAGTCCACCAAGCTGAAATGTGTTCAATATACAAATTATTTCGGAACACTGTATATTTTAGGCTTAGTTTTAGCCCCTTAACTTTCTCAAAGTTGCGATTTTGACCCCCTAAAAAATAAAACAACAAAACAGCTCTCTAAGTTTTGCACATGTGGCAGTTTTGGCCCCCAAAGCTGATATTGAATCGGTCTACGCTGACGTGGCACCCTAAGTGAGGTGCCACATGTTATTTTTTTTAATTTCTTTTTGCCTTGGGGGGTTAAAACTGCTACAGTTGCAAAACTTAGGGGGTTGTTTTGTAGTGTTTTTTCTTAGGGGGTCAAAATCGCAATTTTGGAAAAGTTAGGGAGCTAAAACTACAATTAAGCCTATATTTTATGTTTTTTTTTTATTCTTATTTTACTTTTTTTTATATGTGTGCCTAAATATAAACCTTGTGACCATATAAGACCTTCTCTATAGTATATAAATCTACTAAAAATTTGGATTAATTAGCCATATAACGTACGAGAAAAGAAAACATGAAATTTGTCTCTAATTATGACCAACATTAGAGTTTTTTTTTTCCGTTTATATAAATTACGTATTTTACACATTCAACCGATGAATTAAAAAAAAAGTTTGACTTGAAGAATGTATACTTACAGCAACCACGGAATCTCTTGCTGCCACAGCAAGAATATCAGCACAAGAGACAGTATTAGGGCATAACTTTTCTACTTCAGATTTTATTTTGTCAATTACATCAAAGCCTCTCAGTGAATTAGCGTTTGGACCTGCTGTTTTTTCACCTCTGAAACTTGATGTATCATCCAATAGTACTGATGCATCACATCCCTAAAAATAAAACACAATATACATGGACAAAATTAATGGAGATAATAATTTCTAAGGAATTCATTTTAATTAATTATTTGTCATTTTCAGCACTTCTTTTTTAAGAAAATTTTTGTTTTCATCACTTGTTACTAAAGAAGTTAACTAAGCATGATTGTTTGTCGAGTTTTGTTCAATCAAATAATAAATAAATCAACCAGTTGGTCTTATTTAACAGATTGCTGACAATTTTCAAACAAATGTTTTGTTTTTTGTTGGAAAAGTCCACTTTTAGTTTTAGCCATTATTATTAAGTGCTAAAATTGAATTTTTTATCAAAATATTTTAGTTAAAATAATGTGTAGGGCTATGTGTGTTGTCTTGTTTTAAACTAATTAGATAATTTTTTATATCATATTAATTTTTTAGTTTTAGAAAATTATTGATATATACTTTTATATATACTTATTGAATCATTGTTTAATTCATATATATCGACAGTCTAAAAATTGTTTAAACTGTCTATCAATTATAACTATTCCACTTTTGAGTTTCATCATACTTCACAGAAAATGCCTCCAAAATATTTGAGCACTACTTTACATCATTATGCATGTTTAAAAATTAATTTTAGTGCTTATAATGAAAATGTATCATATCTAACAATTTAATAAGTGAACGAGTATGCAAATGTGTAAGATCATGTCTTAAAATTAAAATGTCCTAAAATAAATTATTCGTGGCACATAAAGAGAAAAGAAGAGAAAAAGTGAAAGGACTTGCTTGAACAAAACAATCATGGAAATGAAGACGAAGTATTGATGCCCCCATGCGACGCTCATTGATCAAAGCAGAAATTACTTCCTTTCTAATGGTTGAAAGCACAAGAGGACACGTTCTGAAGTAAAAATTAGAGGACAATTGAGCTGAAATTGTGCCAATAAGGCAAAAGAGTACAAAAATATGAACTTTGGTCATTGGAAGGTTCATAGTGGCAAATGCAAATGCAAATGCAATTTATACTTCAAGAAAGAATTATTTATAAGAAGATGAAGGGAAATGAGAGATTTATAATTAGTGCTTGTGTGTGGTTAAGGCCTTGAAATGTGTCACGTATTTATATGCGAGTTGCCTTAGACAAATCTGTTTTATTCTCTTGTCGATATTTTGCCACAATGATTAAAAAACCTATGTTTGACTACAGGAAAGGAGGAAATGGCATACTATAGTTATACGCCTGCTTAATCATTGAGTTTAATGGTATAGTCAAGATGAAATTAATTAACTTTATTTTTTCAATTTCTTTTAATAAAAATGTTAGTAATTAGTTGTTAAATTAATTTTTCTCATATGATCGAGTTTGAACTCATAACTTACAGAACTTTTATAACTTACCTCAAACCAATTAAACCATCCAATTTTCTATTTTTTATTCAAATATACTGACTTGTTAAAAGTCTTTTGGGTTCTATTTTCTTTTTAAACAAAGAGGGCATGCAAAGACATTGCTTTGTAGAAAAAAGATTGATAAACGTCCAAAATTATTTGACATTTTGAGAGATAAAAAGATAAAAAAGAGTAATGTAATATGTTATTGATGTGATTTAAAAAGATATATAAAGAGAGAATAATATGTTGAATAAGTGTATAAAACTTAGGGGTGTTAAACCTTTTTTTTGTCTTATAAAGATAGTGATGATCTCAATTAGTTGGCTCTAAAGATACTATCAATATCATTTATAGCACATACATTAAAAAAATAGTAAATAATTGAATAGAAAGTGTATGTGTGTGTGGTGGGGGGGGCATAAATCAACCCTACATAGCAAAAGTGTACACGAAAGCGAAAATTATGAATATTCCACCTATTAGCCAAGAACTCATCCCTAACAAAAGTAGAATTATTCATCAATCCAGATAATATTTGAGGGGATTTTCTAGGATTACCACTTAATTATAGATATATTTGTGTTTGGATCCTTTGCATCGTGCAAAGTGCTGTAAAACCATGCAACCATATCTACAACAAATCCCTATTCATGCATCACAAAGTGCAAAAAAAAAAAAAAAAAAAAACAAAAAAAAAAAACCAAAACAAAAAAAAAAAAAAACAAAAACAAAACTTAAT
>Ga0228710_1012548_pt1 | contig 10471 bp, 5 predicted proteins | sample MedpolnodulmetaG_FD_177995 | JGI IMG/M metagenome (GOLD analysis project Ga0228710, IMG submission 177995) | Root nodule microbial communities from Medicago polymorpha collected in Santa Monica, California, United States - pink nodules | ecosystem: Host-associated > Plants > Roots > Nodule... | reverse complement strand
TATGAATTAGCCCCTTTGCAATTATAGTCCTTTTTCTAATTTTGACTGAGTCAACGCCGATGTGGCATGCCATATGTGTAATTTTTTAATTAAGTAATATTAAAATTGCCATGTGTGTATATGTTGAATTAAAAAAATATCAAAAAAGAAAGGCAAATTGGAAGGGGCACGTGAGTTGTGCAAGATTTCGAATTATGTATTCATGTTTATGTGCTCTTTCTCAAAAACCCAGATCTGCAGAAGAAAGAGCCACATACACCTCTTCAAGTTATCAGAAGAAGGCTAGATGTTGACTGGTGGTGGTGGTTGTACATGGGAGAAGAAGAAAGAAGATAAGATGGAGGAAGAGGTAAAGAGAGAAGTGAGAGACCAGCACTTCACGTGCCATCTTCTTTTTCATTTTATTTTTTATTTTTTTTAATTCAACAAATAATATGGGTGGCATTTTTCTTTTCTTTTAATAAATAATTACGCGTGGCATGCCACGCAAGCGTTGACCCCGTCAAAATTAGGAAAAATGACCACTATTGCATAACGGTTAATTGATAGGGGACTAAATTTGTCATTTTTTTAATAAGGGTCAAAATCGCAACATTTGAAAAGTTAAGTGGGAAAAAGTACAGTTAAGCCTATATATATATTGCACCTTTATATTGTAACAAACTATGCATATCTTATTCTTATTCAAAAAAAAACTAAACATTGCTAAATAGAAAAGATATTATTTTCTATTTTGTCGGCATCAGATGATAAGATTTTATATACGTTTGATAATGACCCGAAAGATGTCTTTCCTTATGCAGTGGGAATATAGTTGATGTAACACTATGAGAAAAATACTTCATAGCTTTCATTTACCATCTACTTACCTTGAGTTCTTTGCTTCCATTTTGTAGTCAATGGCAACCCAAATATATGTAACAATTGGTCAGGTTCGAGGCTGCTCATCAACCTACGTCATCCGGTTGTTGAGAAGTTTAAGACTTAGTAAGTTTGCATTATGATTTCTGATGTAAGATTTTTACATGTCATAAAACTATTTACACGTGAGTATAATAAGATCGTTTCCGCAGGGAGTTGCGTATATCTTAAGCATTTTAACGTCATTTATCATATTAAGTGTTTGGGTATAAATGTTTGTTTGTGTAAAACTATTTTAACTATTCGACATAAAAGTAAATCGAGGCGAGATAGGGCTATTTTGCTTGGGGTCGGAGACAATCAACCAAGCGTAACAACTGCAATCTCTCGATCAAATAACAGATTCTATCTCTTTAAATGATATTATCACAATCACTCAACAACATCATTCGTGTCCAAATGATGTCGTGATTTCTAATGGAATATTTAAAAGTCGATTTCTCAAACTATTTAAATAATTACAATGTCGATTGGATCGTTTAATCGATGATTTCCCAACCTATTAAACGATCCAAAAACATTAAGTTTTTGATTACAAAGTGATTATCAAAGATTAAATCCCATGTCTAGAATAAAAACTTAGATAGATTATTATTCTAACCCTAAATCCAAAAGTATTTGCCAATAACATTTCAAATCTCAAATAAAGCTTTAAATGCAAGAATAATAACAATATTGAATAAATAAGCTAGAACCATATATTAAAAGATCAAGAGTTTACATAATAGCTTGTTTGAATACCTCAAAACCAACAAGGTTAGATGTAGCTACATATGTCTATGATAGCTTGGCAAAGGATGAAGAAAAGATGAAGATTTCATGCCTAGACTCATGATGTCTCAACAAATCTTCGGTTGAATCTACTCTTAACTACCTTGCCATGTGTTTCTCTCTCTAGAAATGCTCTATTTCTCTTTTTAAAATGCAGAAAATTGCAATAAAATAGTAGTGAATTAGAAGAAAGAGAAGAAAAAGCTATTTATATGGGCTAAGTCTGTGAAATTCCGCTAATAGCCAAATATTTCGCTATTAGCGAAATGTATGAAATCTGCCTCTGCACCAATGGAGTTGCTCCACGTGTCCCTTATCCACTTGACTTTCCTGAAGTTCGTTGGAAACTTTGTTGATGGCGAAACTTCACTGGAACTTTCTCGCTAATGGCAAAATTCTGGCCTTCTGCTTCTGGACTTCGCCAAAACTTCGCTGATGGCGAAAGCTTCCTGTAACAAATTCGCTAATGGTGAGTTTCTTGTGAACTTTGGCAATATTTGATACTTGCTTGTATTTTCCTGCACAAAAAGGACTGAGTAAGGCATGTAAAGCATAAATGGCATTAATGCACATAATTGAAGCTTTTCCATCAATAACTTGTAAAACAAATCACCAAAATGCCTAAACTAACACATGAATTAGATCACTTTTGAGCACTTATCAATTTCACAATACAGTGTTAGAGTAACTTATTATTTCACAATCCGATTTGATTGTTTTTTGACCATGTTTCTTGAATTGTTGTCGCGACCTTAACACTTCTCAAGCTCAGAGTCAAAGATTCAGTCAGAACTTAAGTCAGAGTTCGACCTATTCTCAACGTACTTCGTACACCGATTTTTCCAATCTGTCTTTGGTTAGGCCAATTGCTGAATTTATAAACTTAGTCAAGGTCTGCTTTTTTATGCACAAACATGCTTTGAATTTTTTTACGCACAAATTAAAAATACATATTGGATTATTCTTTATTTCATGTGCATAATTTGTATTAGGATACATACTGCATCGCTATTTGGAAAACAACTAAATTCAATCCTAACTAGTTTGGATTGTGTTATGAGAGTTGCACCAAATGTTCGAATACATCAATGTCAAATGGTGCTAGCTATAGATGCACATGCGGGAGTGATTCTTAATTTCCATTTGTTTCAACAATGTTAATTGGTCAACGGGGTACATATAATGTACATGCATGCATTTATCTAGACTTTATAGGAAGATAAATTAGAAGTCATTGTACATTTTCTTTAGCTTAAAATCAGTTATGCTACCTTTATTTTATAAATTATATGTAACTATATTCGCATACATCTTATCCATGTTAATATGCATTAGACTAATATTGTAGTTATTTCCCTGTTTAGCATTTCCCAAACGAGGTGTCAAGAACAATTCTGAAAGGAAAGCGCAAAACAATCACTCTCATTGATGATCAGACACAGAGAAAGTATAAGTATCGCCTCATTCCCGTCGATAGAGCAAGCTATGAAAAATACTTGGGTGGGCAGGGATTCAATTTCTGCAGAGAATGTGTGATGGAAGAAGGTGGTAAGCTCATCTTTGATCTCGAAAAGTCACCGAAGAACTTGCACGTTCGAGTTGTTCCAAAGTAGATCTTTGTTGCTGAACTATTTGAACTTCTACTATTTTGACGTATCGCTCTGGACTGTAATCGTAAACTATCTTGACTTTGGGATGCCATTTGTTCTTTTCATTTCGCCTGATGTAAATATTGGCAAAAGTCCCATTTTGGTTAGTCTATGACACTTGCAGTCTCTTTTATAAACCTAACTATTATGTAACGTTAATCTGCACATTGTTGGTTCCTTCATTGGTTCGAATTAGTATCATGTTAATTATAATGTTTTCCTAACCTCTTGAACATAATAGAACATGCTCTTTTCCTACAACAAATCTTTATAATGCTTTGGTAAATGTTTTAGAAATGTACAAATATATATATAACATCTAATTAACACTGCAATTTGTTTTGTAACTAGCACTTCCCAAATGAGATACCAAGGACATTTCTAAAAGCAACACGGAAAACAATCACACTCATCGACAAACAAGCTCAAAAAAGGTATAAGTGTCGCTTGATAACGGCAAACAGAGCAAGTTATGAAAAATAGTTAGGTGGCCAATGGTTCAAATTTTGCCGAGAACATATGTTAGAGGTAGGTGATAAGCTAATTTTTGATCTAGAGAAGCCACCTAAAAATATGCACGTTCAAGTCGTTCCCAAATAAAGATTTGGTGTTCATGATCCGCACTTTCAACAAATCACCTTAACTATAATCCTATACTAGATTATCTTCACTCACCGATGCTACTTCTTTGCTTGATTTCATCTGATGTAAATATGGGTATCAATCCTTTTTTGGTAACTCTATAACAACAACACTCCTTTTTATAATTTTGGTTAATATGTAATCGTAATTCACATATCATTGGTTTCAATTGTTTTCATCCTAAATATTATGTCAATTCCTAATCTAATAAACTGATTATATGCTTTCTTAATCAGCCCATACATATTTTATGATGAATCACAATGTTCCGTCGTTTTAACATCTCTTCTTTCAAAGAATTTTTTTATCGAATACGTTATTGAACCCGTGCGAAGCACGGGTTTGTAACTAGTATAAAAATAAAAGAAAAACATACTCGGGAACAAATTGGAAGAAGAAAACCCTCCTTAATGCTTCATATGCTTGACCATTGCCTTGAACCGCTAACTTTCTAAATGATTATAAGTGTGTGTGTGCAAGGGTCTCTATTTATAGACATTTTTTCAGCTAGGGTTTGTTGATAATTCTTGTCTTTTTCCTTCGATCCAACTTGAAAAACAAGTTGAAAACAATCAAAACCAGCACATGATGTGCAGGGGTGCATAGATCGCATTAGGTAGCCCCCCTAGGTTATGCCATCCGCAAGCGTGTTTTTACGATGCGATCTGCAATTTTTCATCCTTTTTAGATCGTTCTTCCGTCTTGGGATGAATTTTCTCCAATTGTATTATCTTCAAAAACCTTTGAAGTACCGTCAATTTTCATTTTAATTTCCATAATCCTATGGTGTCTTACTTTACTGAATTACATGATTTTTCAATAAAAAAAGACTCAAAATACATATGGAATTGCATTTTTAAGGAAGAAACTGAAATGACTCAAATAAAAACAATACAAAATTTCTCTTGAACCATGAACAACTCCTTTAAATAAACTCTAAATTGTCTTTAAATGCAGATAAAATAACTAAAAACATAGCCTAAGACATCATATGATGCTCCGTCATCACCTGGAATTGAACCCGGGATCTCCCAAACAATTCATTCTTTGGTGAAACTCATTAACTACTTGAGCTCAATTTCTTAATTAATTGTTGTTTTACTGTCGATAATTTTTTTGTTAATTATTTTACCACGTACACAGTTCTTTAATTGTATTAATCAACTTAACAAATAATCAGTCAACTTGTTGATCATCTAGACAACAAAATTGAATATTTGTATCCTTCCTTATCTTATTTACTATGTTTTTATCACACAATGACATTGTTCATGCGCATTTTGTTCGGTTATATCGCATTGTCTTGTCACTTGAAAACTAATCAATAATGCAATACATGGGGCCATTTGTTTACACCTAAAAATAATTATCATGTTAGTCGAAATTGAAAAAAATAGGAATGGAAGTTATGTGAGTTTCCTTTCAGTCGATGGAAGATTAGGCAAATGTTATGTCAGCCAAATAAGGGTAAGTTGATTCTTCCTTAAGTCTACTGACTCAGGAGGCATGCAGGTCTTGAAGACATAAAACCGAGTTAAAACTTAGTAGAATTGGATAACGAAGCACCGAATCTACATTCCTTGTTTATAGTGTCATTAACAACAAATAACAACGAGTAACAAGGCATGTTTAAGGAAGTGTTGCACATGTTGGATATTGTCAACAGATCGTGCCATGTAATGGAAAGTTGTCATTCAAGCGTGAGGGGCGACATGATCCCCTTAGCGAGAGAAAATTAATGCATAACCCACGTAAAAATAAAACCCAAAAACAATCATACCTAACACTCTATAGGAGTACTTAAAGAACCCACGACGGATGGACAAAGTTTCATCCTCGGTGTTAATTGTTTGAAGAAATAAAATCACAGCTGAGGAATATTAGGTGATACCTCATCTAAATCTCTAGTTTGACATCAAATTATTAATTCAAATCCTAGTCTCCAGGGGCTCTCTCACTAACTTATCCAAACTATTCATATTATTGTCCACTCTTTATCGATCTCATCATCTCCAATCTTGAAAAAGCAATAACATTGTTAAGAATTTCTCTTTCCACCAATTGGTAAGTCTCATTCATCATGTACTTTTACTCCTTATTTAGGATTTTGTTCTTATCTTAGTTTTTGATTCTACTAAGTGATTATTAAGATTTCATCGATTGTAAAGTGAGAAATAAAAGCTATAAGTAAATCTAAATAATGTTATTTGCTGAATTTTTTTCATTTTATTTCAATTATCTTAGAGTAAAATATCCAAAAGTACAAGTTTCAGGAAAATAGAAAGAAAGAAAGAAAAAACAATTCAAATTAGTGGGTGCTACCACAATAACAAAACAACAACTTGTAGAATTTTCTTGCGGAATCTTACGGGTGCATAGATCAATCACATCCACATATACCGTCATAGAAATTGGGGAAAAAATTTGACAACCGAACCTTCATTAAAATACAATTCGGCTTAAGATGCAATAGGCACATATCTTTTGGACAATCAGAATGTTGATTACATTCAATAACCGCTGTAATGAAAAAATAGAACAAAAGGATGATATTAACATTTATAAAATATTATATTATATAGGAAGTAACTAAGGAAATTTAAAAAGGATAAAATTAGATTACCATCAACGTTCATTGCAACAAGAAATAAGAAAAGAAAGATAATCATGACATAAGTAAACTTGAAAACTTTAACCATATTTTCTAACTTTACATTTAAGAGATATTATATGATTTTATATCACTTTATAATTTATAAAACTCATCCTTTTCTTATACACCTTAACTAGTTTTTAGCAATTATAAACTTGTAAAACAACCTTTCTAAAGTTAAAACATTATTAAATGTCTCTTAAGTACATCAAATGTTATGTTTGTCCCTTTATCGTACTTAATAGAGAGTTAACGTAAAAAACATACCAATCATCAGAATTCATTCTTATTTTACCAATCTTCTATTATTTGATAATCTTTCTCAACAAAAAAGGGATAATATAAAAAAAAGAGGATTAGTATGTGTGAATTCATGTGAGCCCTAAACTATAGGAGAGATATATCTTGTGTACAAGCTACATTTCAAATTCATCGATAATTCCTCGAGAACATGAAAAGTTCATTATTGGCAATGTATTTCTCATGTTTCGTCGAGAATGAAAAAAGTACGTTAATAAGTTTTTATGGTCTGTGTTGTGTGAATTAAATTTTTTTATGAGAAAATAACTCCAATTGATTTTTGGTGAAGGTGGATAAAAATTCATCAACTACTTAAATTATAATAATGCTTGTTGGTCACTAAAATTTAAACAGGGGCTTCATATGTCATCTCTAGAAGATTTTGTGAATCTCTACATTTTTAAAGTTCTAGATTGAGAACTCTGACGGAAAATAAACCGTCACGCGTCAGTAAAATTTATTAGTGCCGAGATAATTTTATTTGCTTCTAAGGCTTTTTATTTTGTGTCCTGAGAGTTAGATTGAAGCTCAATTAGTGACATGTAATTAGAGTGAAAATAAATCATGTGTCTTTTAATACTTTCCAAACTCTATAAACAGAGGTCTTTGGTCTCAAAAATCACACATTTCTTCTCACCCCCCTTGAAACCATCGATACCGCCATCCCCTCCCTATCTCACTCAATTTCCAACCTAATTTATCTATTTTTCTCTTAAATTGACAATCGTTGCGGATCATTATTATCCACTCCTAGATCGAACACAACAAAGAGGTAATGATGTTTGGAAAGTTTTTAAAAAGCTTTATAATCTAAAGTAAATTCTTTATGAAATCATTTAACTTCATTTGAAACACATACGAACGTGAAGTTAAACCATACATAACTTGACCTAAATAAGACAATCAAAACATAACGAGAAGAATGAGATTGAGAGAATAACACAATATTTTTAAACTAGTTCATTATTCAAACATATAGTCGGTCTAATTCACCCCTATCAAAGTGATTTTGTCTTTTATTCTAAAAGGATTTAATCCATTATATTCCACCAGTTGCAAACTTCAAAGTATATTCTTTCACCATAGGCTATATTCTGATATCTTACAAATCATTCATCTTTTCTAAGTCCTTTACCACTCAATCATGTCCCCTTCACCAAGCATGATAAGTTTCAAGAGAATATCATAACTAAGACAAAGTCTAATTTGTCTTCTCGTATCTATGAGGTCTAAGTGTTTACAATCTTTTTATAGTACATTGTTAATAATTGTTGTTGCAAATACTGGTCATTGTACGTGAGTGAAGAGTTTGTATATAACTAATACAAAGTCTTTTATATGATGATTACTCCCTCTGTGGGAGAATGCTACAATAAAATCTTAAGTAAATTCAAGTGTGTTGCGACTACTTTATTGATCTACAATATGATCTAATTACTCTCCATTTGAGAGATTTTACAATGAATTTTATTTATTATGATCCACATTTGACTAAAACAAATTCTAATTTTGCCTTCTCTTATCCACGAGGTCCAAGTGTTTACAATCTCTTTGTAGTACATTGTTAATAAATGATGTTGCTAATACTGGCCATTGTATGTAAGTGAAGAGTTTGTATCTAACTGATACAAAGTCTTTGATAAGATGACTACTCTATGTGAGAGAATGTTACAATAAAATCCTATGTCAATTCAAGTGTGTTGCAACTATTGATCTACAATGTGATCTAATTACTCTCCATTTGAGAGATTTTACAATGAATTTATTTATTATGATCCATGTTTTTTCTTAATTATTTTTTTCTTTAGAACATAGATGTTTTTATAAATGTCGCATATTGTTCACTCACACATGCATTTCTTCTTCTTCTTCTTCTTCTTGAAGAAAATAACCATTGGAATAATGGCGTTGGAGTACATGACAAAATATAGTGCAAAGAGTTGTTAGACTGATTGTATAGATGTAAGGACACAATGTTGTGCTATAATACTGTCTATTTTATTTGCTCTTATTTTCAAATGATTGGGCTTGATCTCTTGGACAATGCTCAGATTTTCAAACAAGATATAGTTGAGTCTTTTTAGAGTCCATAGTGGTTCACGAAGGTTGTGGACAAATTAGAATTAGAAAGTGAAACTTGACGTTTTACTTGTGATGCATGTTTTTTAGCGTCACCAACTAAAACTACTATTTACATGGAAGCATGTTCGAAGGAAGGATGTATTTGTGGATAAAGGAAACGAAAAATATCGTGAAGGAGGAGAAATTAATACAAACATGGGGCGACAAGTACTCCCATCGACATGAAGAATCACACACAACTTGCAAAAATAGCCGAGCAAGGGTAGTTTTCTTGGGCCACAATAGTTTGGACATTAAGACTAGTGTTGCTGATAAATATCGTACTTGTGCATTTTATTTGACACACTAATTTAATTAAATGAGCTATTTTTCACAATGTATCCCTTTTATTTTTCTACTTTACATTTTACTCAAGTGTTTCTTAGTTTAGTAGCTCACAAAAAAAAAACTTTGTACTTACCACTTTTTGGAATATTTAAGCGGTTAATAGTCGAGGAATAAAGTTCATTTCATGTTGTAATCATTTTAAGCACAAATGAAATTACAATTGAGAGTTATTAACTTATCATTCAACTAACTTTCAAGTTAGACAACAAATTTGTCACACTTGATTTGACATTACGACCAAAACCACTAAAATTTCAATTCCCCAAGCCATGACAATGTTTGACATATGCACCACAATGTTTGACATAAACAACTCGATGACATTGTTACTTTCATGTTTCACAGTGAGTTAGGAAGTCAGAGGCCAAATGAGCTTATCATGGTGACAATTTTGTTACTTCTGCCATTCAAGGAAGAAAACCAATGTCAAGGAGGCATTGTAATCAAAAGGAAAATGATCTTTGCAACGACAGGACCTTCACAAGTTAAGTTGAATCCTATTAAACATATCCCTTTTAAGATTTTAAGTTTCCAACCCATAATTTTTGTCACGATTTGTATAACACTCATTATATATATAGGTTTTGCTAGAAGACACATTTTATGAAGGTGTCTTTTAGCAAGTTATTCTATGAGCATTTGCTAAAAAACACCAACTAATTTTTATGAAAGTTTCTTTTAGCAAAGTCATAACTAAAAAGTGGAAATCACACCTTGAGGTGTGGTTTGCTAAAAGACACCTTCATGGATGGCTTCTAACAAAACCCATATATATATATATATACACACACTAGTATTTCCACCCGTGCAACGCACGGGCGAACAAATATTTTTTGTGGTGTTAACAAATTATTACTCTGAACTACCACCAAAATAAAAACATATAATGCATTTGTTAGATAAATCGGATTATGTTGTCATCATCAGATTAAAGATGTCATCGTTTGACATATACATCAATTTAATTTAAAGCAATTTCATATCCATAACCAATAATAATTAATGACAACATATGTTATAAGTGACACAAAAAAGTAGTCGACACTTGGAAGAGAAATTAATCCAA
>Ga0228710_1012543_pt1 | contig 10474 bp, 5 predicted proteins | sample MedpolnodulmetaG_FD_177995 | JGI IMG/M metagenome (GOLD analysis project Ga0228710, IMG submission 177995) | Root nodule microbial communities from Medicago polymorpha collected in Santa Monica, California, United States - pink nodules | ecosystem: Host-associated > Plants > Roots > Nodule... | reverse complement strand
TGTATTAACATTTAAAAATTATGAAAAGTTTTTTTTTTTTTTTTTTTATGAAATTTTGATTTTAATTAAAACTAAAAATATAAATGTTTGTTGGTTTTTGACGGAAGAAGATAATATTAATCAGTTGTTGTGTCATGTTTTTTGACGGAAAAAGATAATTTTATTAAGAACCATACAAAAAACACCTATGAGAATGTATTCTCTAATAAACAAAGATGCATCATATTTTCTCTTATAACAAACCAAAAAATCTCTTCAATTCAAGATGGTGAACACCATATCTCTCTACCAAAACGCCAAAGAAATCGACGCAGTCATCGACTCCTCCTCTGTTTCGGAGCCTTCACGCCGAACTCTTGGTCTTATCCTCTCGCCAGTGGCTTTGGAGCAACCCCGAAGTTATAGGGTTCGGATAAAAATGGCCACAAACCGCGCATCCATAAGCAACCAGGGTAGAACAACTCAACTTGCGAGAGTTCTTCCACCGCCAAGAAAACACTATTATATATTTTTTTTGAGAGAAGGAAACACTATTATACGTAAGTAACTTCAATTTTCTATCAAAATTGGGGCTGGACATTTCAATGGGAATATAAACCCATCCTATTTTTATTTGAGGGATAAACCCATCCTATTGAAATGCATCTATAAGAGGAGTGGTTTTGTTTTGATATGTTACGTCTTGATATTTTTTTTTTATTATATTAAACTGGTGATAAAAAAAAATTTCGAAGGTCAGTCAGTAACTGTCTCATTATCAATAGTTTAGACTAGAATTTTAGAACTAAAATGGTTGGAATATTTATAACTCACAATAGATAAAATAGCTCACCAAAGTTTGAAACCCATGAAAAGTCATATTTTCCTACTGAGATGTCATCATATATTTGTATCTATCCAAAGCCTATGCTCACGTGCACTTAGGTTGTTCCACAATATAAGTAATTACTTTTAGTGTTGCCTTCCTATTTTCCTTGAAGTTCCCTAGCTCCCATACAACATACCCACCACTTGGATTGTATTCATTTACTTCTTTTATGAATGCTTCAACGGCTGAATATATCTCATACGTGGACATCCAATGGTGTGTACTTCACAAATTCCTTTAGCCGGTAACGAGAATCATTCAATTTGCTCTTTATTGTTACAATTATGCTTGTCTATGGCTTTTCACTAATGTGTGTCTGTTTGATTTTCTTGGCCTCGTCTATTTTGTTTTTATATTTTATATTTTTATTAAATTGATAATTGAAAGTTGTTTGTATTTATATGTTTGTTTAATGTATTGGTTGTATCATTTTTGTGATCATCATGTTTGTTCTTTATATTTCAGTTTTCAATGTGTTCTTGTGAATGTTAAATTGTTGTTTATTTAGTTTAAAAATGTAATTTGGCTTCGAAATATGACGTAGTTTGGATTTTGGATTATGGTTGAGCGTGCTTCGGTTGAAAAAACATATATGAATTAGACAGTTGCGTAGCAAAAAAAAAGTTATTCTTGTATAGATTAAGAATTGCTTTTTGCTTGGTGTTGGGTTTCTAAAAAGTGAATGAACTATTAGTTATGTGGTGGATTCTTTAGTGGTAGTGTGATCAGTTTGTTGTACAATCAAGATATTCAATCTGTTTAAAAGAACACTATCATCTTAGTCTTTGGTCTTTGACTACTAAATTTATTTCATGTGTTTGGTGCTTGTTAGCAAAACTATAAAGATTAGGGGTGTTGGAATTGCTTTGAGTAATATGTTATATGCATAGAGTTGTATTGATACTTTGCCATCTAGCATATCTTGTGATTGATTTTTGTTTTAATATTATTTCACTTTGATTCTAAAAGAAGATGTTTATTTTTGATAATACTAATAGAATTTATAATCTTTGTTTAATGATTATTTTATTATGGTGATTGTTCGATTTCTCCGTTGTTTGAAAAAAAATGATTATCTACCATCCTTTAAAATTTCAAACTCGTATTTTTCTACAAAGACAATTGGTGTCTATTTTTTTTTATTTATAAAAATAGAGTAATCATAATTTATGAATAAGAGATTTCTAGATGATTATATATGCCCTTATAAATGATTTTTATAAGATTGGTATAATATTTTTAAAGTTTATGTTTTTATCATTATAATTTATTTTGTTGTTGTCTGTCACTAAAAGTCACTCTGTGTAATTCTGTTTTTGTTGTCTGTCACTAAAATCATTTTGATATGTATATGGCTCTAGTGTGTTAACCCATGCAATGCATGGGTGATAGACCACTGTTTTTCAATTACAAATTGTTTTACTTTTTTCTTTATCGATGAAAATTATTTATCCGGTGAATTTTTTAATATGTCAATGTTTTTTATTGCCGCAATGATGACAAATATGTGTCACATGTTTTTTATGTTTATTAGTGTTAAACATATGTCATGTGTTTTTATGCATAAATGAAAAATATATTTATGAGTTTCAGATCGTCATGGAAGACACGCCGCCATGGATGTCCTTTCACAGTTTTGGTGTGCGTTGATTCTGTTGTGGTCATTGGTTTCGTTCAACGTCGATGTTTTCTTGTAGAGTGCTAGCATCGACGTGGTTATGTGTTAGTCTCGATCTGGTTTTTACTATGTTTTTTTCATTTTTGTTTATTGGCGTTTGTTTTCATTTTGTTATGTGGAGATGAAGATAGGTGGTGGCTTTGTTTCAGCTCTGTGATTTGGTCTGAAAATCTTGAATCTAGTTTTCTGGATTGAAGATACGAGTTCTTTAGTTTTGGTGTTGTTATGTTGGATGCATATCTCGATTCAACATGACTGGTTTTATCCTGATGTTGCTCGAAAGAGTTAGATGCGTAGATGCTCCGTGTTGACGGTAGTGGTCGTTATTGCGTCGTTGGTGGACAGTGATAGATTTATGTTGTTTGTTCATCCCTCGATTTGGACTGTGACTAAAGTTTCAAGACCACTTCGACTCTGTGGATCGATTTGTAATTGGTTGCTTTGTCTTGAAAGAGAATTTAAGGCATGTTGATACTTTGAAGGGATTTGTTGGAACTTGGGTCATTTTTGTGTTAGCAGATGATCCATACACTTATTTAAATGCTAAGAATATTCATTCTGCGTTTTTTTTTTTTTTGCAATTCGGTTTCGTGCCCCTACATGGGTTAGTTGGATTGTCCGTGATATTGGTTGTTTAGGGTTATTCTCATTTATTACCACTTTTTGTACTGAATTGTTGGATTATGCTTTTGTGGTTTACTGGGTCAGGTCCTTGTATTAGTAAATTCGTTGTTTATAAAAAGAATAGGAGTTAGGAGATGAGAGATTCTAATTCTAATTTTTTGTTTTAAAATTATGTCATTTTATTTATATTCTTTAGAGTAAAAATAATATAATTTAATGGATTAAGATTTTATTAGATATTGTTGGTTACATTTTCTTACTTTAATATGTCATAAATGGTGTAATTACAAAAGTTTGCCATAAATGGTGATTTGACTATGATTGTTTCAACCTTGCATTGCCACACGTAACATTTCTTTTCTATTGGATTTTGACATGCCATGTGTATTGTATCATTTTATTTATCCTCAAATGTACGTATAGATGATTATGGTGTCTGTCTCTAAAAACGATTTTTTGTTTTTGTTTCTTGCAAAACTGTTGCTGTTTATGCGAAAAATGTTGTCTTTTTGCTATAAAATGTTGTTTTTCTATTTATGGCTTTAAAATGTATCGTATTTTCTGTTTTTGTTATATAGGTGTAAAAAATCTATTATTTTGATATCGATATTTTTAGATTGACTTTGGCACAAAAAAATCATGTATCTTGTATGTTGCATTTGTACTACTTGTTGTTAAGTTGTTTGATTCTTTTATGGTTGGTGGATTTTTTATTTAATTTTTTAAAACACTGTTGATTGCAAGCTAGGTGTTATATTTGAAACCCTGCAAGTTAATACTAGATTGTAAAAATCTTTTGACTCAAATAAACTATATAATTTAGATAACCCATAACACATCTTCAAGAGATGATGTATGTTCTATAACCACTCGAACCCTGTCTGAATGTTTTCCTATCGAAAAATTGTATGTTTTAGGTACAAGTTTGGGAAGAAAAAAATCTTGACCTTAGTGGTTATAAGTCTTGTAATTTTATGTATGAGAGTAACCCAAGAATGATGAAGACTAATGAGAACACAACGAACTCTGAGTGCAAGTCATAGGAAATAGTATCATTGTTAGGGTAGGATAACATGTATCACTATTATGACTGATGACTAACTATTTGGTAGTGCATAGGAATGATGGTATAATCTGTTGGAAGAAAATTGATTTGTACAATTCCTCTAAGATTTTAACGATAACAAAGTATTAAAGAACAGTGGGATATGCTTATATATGTTCAAGTGTCAAGACCATAAAGTAAAATTTAACAAAGTCTGAACATTAATAAGAGCATCAGAAGCACAAGAGAAGCTCAAGACTATGGTGGAAGATATGAAGAAAGGTCAACCAGAAGTCAATGCCTTGGATCAGAAGAAATGATGCTACTCAGAATCTGAAGATCTACATCAGACTCTAAAGACTATCAAACTATGAAGTATAGAAGATCTTGAGGGACCCAGACACCACGTCAGATTTGTCCTCTTTTGTATCTGTCTCAATCAAAGTCTGAATAGTACGAAGGTGAGAAAAACACAAGAAGGGGGGGTTGAATTGTGTTAGCCTTTTTCTTCGTTTTCTCCTACTGAAGGCACTGATCAGAAGCAGATAGAGTTCAACTTCTGAAGTGATAATCAGAATCTAAATGCAGCGGATAAAAACAGAGAGAGAGAGAGAGAGAGAGAGAGAGAGAAGAAAGACACAAAACAATTATACAGGTTCCTTCCACAAACCGGAAGTAGTCCTGTTCCCCTTGCACTTCCAAGGAGAGTTCACTAAAATGTAATATCTGATTACAACTGCTCACTACTACAACTAGCAAGAGACTTCAAATTACTCAAGCACAACTGCAAGAGATTTCGTATGCTCATGAACACAATCAAGAGACTTCCTATGCTCAAGCACAATTGCAAGAGACTTCTATTCAAACAGAATTACACAAAAATTTGTTTGAGGTTGAACACTTGATATACAACCAGTGGTGTTCACAATGCAAATCAGATACAACTCTTAGGACTCTAGAATTTCTAAGATATGAACTTTGATAAGAAATTCTAAGTGAACTTTTGAGGTGAAACAATTTCAGTAGAGTTTTGGCATTTGTAGAATTGTTTTATGAGTCTTGCATATCCAAACAGCAGGTCTTAACTCCTTTATATAGAGGTGTGAAAGATACGTTGGAAATTGCCAGCACATCAAATAGAGTCGTTTGAAGCTTGATCAAATCACCAATGATCTGTTGCCTGATTTGGTTATTCTCCTATGAAGGATCAATTTTAAATCCATTCCAAGTCTGGAGGAACAAAGTTGCAGGAACAACTGTTGTTCTTGTACTAGTAGACACAAAAACAGAGTAGTGGAGATAGTGGTTGTACACTTCGTACAAATGTCCTTTTTCAACGCTCTCAATTGAATAAGCATCCAATCGATTTGAAATAGCCGTTGTTTTATTCTCCCAATCTTTTGCAATGACAGGCGTGATTTAATCTTTACAGTTTGCTCTTCTCTAGAGTTATGTTGAGCTTTATTTCTTCCATGTTCACAGTTACTCCCTTGAACCATTGCTGAAGATCAAGCAAGGCTTTGTCATGAGCTTCCAAGGACAGCTTGTGAAGTTCACACATCATATATTCCACTCTGTTCCTTAGAGAGGTCCACTCACTGACATAGTCCTTCTCATGTATAAAGTTGTTTCTGGTCTTCACCAATTTGTTCAGGTCTAAGAAAATCTATTCACATGCCTCCTTTAATATAGCAGAATCTAGCAACAGGGTAGGAAGGACAATGAGATCTGTGAGTTGAGGAGTAATTGAGGAAGAGGGTTCAGAGTTTATGATGGTTGAAGTATTGCTTTCAATAACAAGGGTTTGGTTAGGTACAAAAGGTGGATCATTGACATGTTCTAAAACAAATGATGAGGATGAGGCTAAAGTTGTTCCAATTTGAGTGGGAACCTCATTCACAACATGTTCTATGATCATTTGTTCAGGTTCAACAGGGTTAAGTGTAGTCTCAGTTGAAGGTTGGGCTACACTTATGGGTTGAAGAACAAGGATTTGGTTTTCTGATGAGGAAGGTTGATCATCAGAAGTAGATAAATTTGAAGTGGAAGACTTCTTGTTGGCCAGTTTTCTTAATGCAATACCAAATGATATGTTTGAATGAGTTGCATTGAGATGGTATGGCTGATATTCAGGATGAATAATCAGTTCAGTGCAGGTGTTTGTGGCTATTTCTAAGTTAGGTTCTTGTTGATAGGTGCTTTCTGAAACAACTTCCTCAGAAGCTATTCAGAGGCATTTTCTGAGTTTGGCTTAAAACTAGGTAATTCACCTAAGTAGTGATTAGCCAATTCTTCTAGAATAGAAGGATCACTAGATTGAGTTGCTGGTTTGGGTTGAGATTGAGGTTTAGTTGATGTAGATGTAGTGGGAATCTCAGAGTCAGGAGCAATTGATTGAATGGGATTTAAGAAATCAGGTCTACCCCAATGGCCCTCAGGAAGTCTTTGACCTACATCTATGTGTCTTTGAATAAGGTTATCTATTCTTTCTTGAACAGATGGAACCATAGGAACATATTCACCTATTGAGTTAAGGTTTGATGGTGATGGGGTTGAGGATGTATATGTGCTAGATGAGAGTGGAGACAGTTCAGGATCTGCTATATTTTCAGACGCATTGTGAATAGAATCTTTACCTTGAGGCATGTTCTTCAGTTCTTGAAGCTTCTCTTCTCTGAATTTCAGCTGACATCTTCAACAGATTCCCGGCTTCTGCTGATGCCATTTTCTGAACTTCTTCAGCAGCTTCTATAAATTTCTGTGCACTCACACCAGCATCTTCCCTCAAAATGCTAGAAGCAGGAATTTTTGTTTCTCTAGCTATCTGCATAGCTTTCTGAAGTGCAACAACATCTGCGGCCTTCTTGTTCCTTATTTCTCTTGCCACCAGCCCACTAGCTTCCACATCTTCTTCTTCTTGCAAGATGTATTGTGACTCCCTCAATTTTCTAACTGAGATTCTCTTCTTCTTACTGATCTTTGGTTGAATAGGAATGGATCCTGATGAACCAACATATTTCTTCCCTCTAGTCCTTTGTTCAATGATCTTGACTAGTTCAAGATCTTTAACCTCTTCTTGAATAGTTGGCATAGCAGAACCAACTTCAGTCACTTGAGATGCACTCTTCTCTTTCTTAGCCTTTTCCTTCTTGGCTTTCTTTGGTTGAGGTTCAGAAGCTTCTTCATCAGGAGCTTCTGAAGTTGCCTTTTTCTGAGCTTTCCTCTTCTTGGAAGCCACTGGCAAAGAACCACCATAGATGGTGTCTGGAATGTCACTGTATTTGATAGTTTCCCCAGTAGCTTTCCAATGCTCATACACAAAATGAGCTCTAACATCTGAAGGATCTTGTTTGCAAATAGGAGGAAAATTATCCATAAGATTTGATAAATTTTTTGACTCCTGCAGATCAATATTCATTCTGATGACTGTTTTTACCAGATGCATGTTGTAAAGAGTTGAGCCATTGATGTACTTCCCAACCACGGTTCCAAGTTGGTTATCATCAACAACTTTTGACATTTTAAGGACTTCCAACATCCCTCCTTGATGGAATATCTCAGATAACAACCTTCCATAAGGCACAAAAGTTATGTTCTTTTGCTGACTTTGCTCCAATGCCCATAGCATGTGGTGGAAGATGTATCTGGGCAAATTCACTTTTTCAAAAGAGATCAAGTAGTGTAAAAACACTTTATGCTCTAATGAAAGCTGATCTACACCTCCTCCTTTGGGTAGAAAACATTCTTGCAACAGCTTCTGAAGAACTTTATGTTCTTTTTCCATGTCACAGTACTTTCCATCCTTCTTGCCTTTGAAGAGAGACTGTTTCACGAATGGTATCCAATCACTTGTCTTTTTATTCATACTCCATTGAAAGGCTCCTTCAACACTCCTTCTACATGCTCTTCCAATCACTTCCTCAGTGATGGTGACTGGAATCCCCATTACATTGGAACGAATTTCAGTTCTTCTAAACTTTTTCAATCCCATTTCAGCTCTTGATTTTCCTTTCAGATCAGGATTAAGTAAAACCAAGTGATCTTCTTTAGCCTTTGCAACAAACATGTCATAGATCTCAGCCCTTACCAAGAAGTACTTTACCAAGTTTTCATAGGATGGACCATCCAACATTGAGAAGTAACCTGACAAGTCTTGATATCTCAAATAGCTTGACAAATCACAGTCATGTCGAGCAAGTGATACGAAATCCACTGGATTCTCCACTTGGACTGTTAACTGTCATTCTTCTAGTTTCATTGATCTCCCTTTTATCTGAAGAGAATCTCCAGTATTCAGTTGCATGGAGGCTCCTTGAGTTGAACTTGAAGATGCCATTGAGATTGATGAAGGTTTTAGGATTCTAAGGTTTTGATTTTGAAAAAGAACGATTTTGCAGAGATTCAGTCTAAAAACATAAAGTGTATATTGTGAAGTGAGTAGTATGTGTTTTTGTCTAAGTGTTTTTAGCAAAAACGATTGCAATTCAGAAGGGGACAAACAAACACAACATTAATGACTTAGGGGGCACGAGATAGTACATTCAAAGCATAAATTCATCATTGCCCTCTTACGTTATACACTAATACATTTAAGCCACGTCAGAAGATCTCAGAGTATCTCCTTAGTGTATTTTGTTTGATGAACATATGCCTCATCTTTGCTTTGATTGATTTGAACTCCAAGGAAGAACTTCAATTCTCCCATCATGCTCATTTCAAATTCATCCTGCATTAACTTTGAAAATTCCTTGCAAAGAGATGCATTAGTAGCACCAAATATTATACCATCAACATATATCTGCACAACAAGAATGTCTTTCTCAAGAGTCCTTCTGAAGAGTGTTGTGTCATCTTGACCTCTTTTAAAATCATTTTTGATTAAGAAATTACTTAGTCTATCATTCCAAGCTCTAGGAGATTGTTTCAAGCCATATAATGATTTCTTCAATTTATAAACATGATCAGGATACATAGGATCCTCAAAACCTGGAGGTTGCTTGACAAACACTTCTTCTGATATCACTCCATTGAGAAATGCAATCTTTACATCCATTTGATATAATATTATGCCATGATTTACTGCATAGGATAGAAGTAACCTGATTGCTTCCAATCTTGCAACTGGAGCAAATGTTTCAGTATAATCAATGCCTTCTTGTTGACTGTATCCTTGAGCAACAAGTCTAGATTTGTTTTTGACTACTTCACCTTGCTCATTCAGCTTGTTTCTAAATACCCATTTTGTTCCAATAAAGTTCTTCTGCTGAGGTTTGGGTACTAGATCCCACACATCATTTCTTTGAAACTGATTGAGCTCTTCTTTCATAGCTAGTATCCATCCATCATCTGATAGCGCCTCATCAACTATAGTAGGTTCTATCACTGATAACAATCCTATCATAGACTCTTCTTGTCTGAAATATGATCTTGTTCATCTAGGACTTTCTTTGTTTCCAATGATTTGATCCTCATGATGTGATGACTTGTACTTGAATGTATTCTTGAATTGGTTAGCTTGCTGAGAACTCTAACGCCCTATTTCTATTAAAGTGATAATACATGCGAATAATATAAATATTCAAGAAATAGACGCTACGTCTACACATCAAAATTCAAACAACATGCATATATAAGATTTCTCAACAGTCGCAGCGGATAGAAGTCATACATCTCAAAAATATACATGTCATAAGATCAATATACATCATCATATAAAATCTCCAAATCCCGACAAATGGGCAAAACCTCCATAACAAATAAATCCAACGAAAACATTGAGACCGACGTCCTAATTAGAGCCTAATCTAAGACTCCAAGAAACGATAACGGAGATAGCTCCCGCTATCCAGGTACTCACCAAGCAAAACTACTCCTGCACTCCGTCTACCCATTCATACAAACAGGTAGGCGATCAAAACCACTGGGGGTAAGCTTCACATCAATCATAATCAAAATAGACAATTGGAAAGTTGCAATCAAATTTAAACTTTAAACAATGAGCAAGAACATTCGACTTCAATATTATTTATGAACACAATGATTCCATTCACCACAAGTAAGCGATTTATCAATCATACTAATCACCAACACAATCATCATCAAGCACATAAGCAATTAGGACTCATGCCAAATTATGCTATGCGCCTAGACACGACTCCTATATGCATGTGGTACCATACTTCTCCAAGGTCGTCACCTCATGATGCAACAAAAACATCATTATCAACGGCTATAATCAACGGCTATATGGATATAACAT